>OMLO01001250.1_pt1 | contig 19177 bp, 9 predicted proteins | sample 1674811 | NCBI WGS metagenome assembly OMLO01 (sample SAMN06265003, study PRJEB25207) | coral metagenome | isolation source: Coral host | place: Mexico:La Bocana,Puerto Morelos, Mexico | collected 2008-11-13 | reverse complement strand
TCGCTGTAAATTTTTACTCATCATTTGTATTTTGACTCGCCCTTCGGGCTCGCCAAAATACTGCATGACTCGTAAAACTATACAGCGATACTACACACTAAAATGTCTAATAAGACATATATATCCATTCTAGCGCTCTCTTTGGACGAGAATGGCGTCATATTCCACTATAATCAACTCCGACCAATTCTCAAAATGGCCGCTTTATTATTACAGTCAGAAATAAATTACAAAGCTGTTTCCCTCGTTGGGCCGTCCTTACAACTTTGCTGCAGGTCCGGAAAGCTCAAGATCAGTCCGGTTTCTTCTCGTTTCGCTGCATAGCCTTCTGGCGATAATGACGTCTTCTTGGGCCCTTGTGTCGTTTTGGTTTGCCCACTTGCAAGCTCGACAACAGCATTCTTATTGCCGTTTTCCTGATGGAAATGATACAGTGGGCATTGTGTTTCACCACTGGTTCCATCGGCTCGATTCCTCCTATCAATCAAGCTGCTTGCAGCCTCTAGTTCCTGCTGAAGACTGATGGACTTTGGTTGCTTGCTGTTTGGCGATGGTGCCAAGGGGTCTGTTTTTTTTGGCTTATCCGTAACGTCTTTTTCATCGCAGGACTTGTCGCGGTGATAACGTTGGAAACATCGACACTGACCCCTCGTCCCTTGGGCTTGGTCTTCCATATTCATTGCACCTCCAGAGACCCCAATGCTTGTTTTGAATTTGACGGGCTTTGGTTGATGTACGTCGACCATAGTAATGTGGTTTACAACAGCTGGGCATGACGAAGATTCTTCTACGACTGCTCTGAGAGATTTGCAATAATCTGCGCCACCAAACGTAACAAAATCATGGTTTTCTGGAATCTCAAAGCAATCCTCCAGCTCTCGTTCCTTGCACTCGTGAGTGTCCTGAATGTCTTGACGAGTGATAGTACTAACCCACCAGATACGAAGTCGTTGTACACCATTAAGGGGCTGTATTTCGTCAGATCCTCTCATTTTCAACATCTTCACAGCTTCTCGTCTAAAGTTGTTGTTTGGTACAAAGCAATATAGTAATGGATTTACCAGCGAGTTCAGCTGAGTCAGCACCTCGGACCAACGGAAAAAAGAGCTTGTTCGAAGAAAGGGAACTGTTTCACCGAGGAAAAGGATAACGATGGCAGGAACGTAAGAAATTAACAAGGCAAGTGCTAGTATTGCAGTCGTGTTTGCAATGCTTGCTGTCATCTTGGCTCTAGACCGGGAACGAGCTCTGTTGATTCTTTGTTTGTACCTTGAAGCATTCAAGTTAACCATGAAGTAAAAATACCCGATGAGTAGTAAGCAAATTAAGGCTGGAAGAAAGAGGATCGTGTCCAAGATCTTTGTGTACTTATAGTCGAGCCCTAGAGCCGTAAAAATACGTACGGGAGTCGTGGTTAGTAGAGCCAACAACCACGCTATTCCTGAGCACCTCGTCACTCGCCTCCTGGTGACAATCCCTTTGTAGTGGTTCCACTTTCCTATCGCCACGTACCTCTCCCAAGCGATCAAAGTCATATTGCATAAAGACGAACAGACAGCAGCGTACAGCACCAGTTGATTCGCATACGCTAGTCTACAAATCCAGTGGCCGACAGCCTTTTGGAGAAGTAAGGCGTCTAACGTGATTGTCATAGGCATAGAGAGAGCGCCCACTAAAAGATCCGCGGCAGCCAAGTTCACCAACAAAGTGTTCGAATTGGTCTGAAGCTTTTTCCTTTTCTTCACTGTAGTGATCACTAAGATGTTTAGCAAAACGGTAATCGGGCATGCAATACATGATATGCTGACCGTAGCTTGGAATGTGGTTGTGTCGCTCAAGATCCATGTAAATACTGGTTTTGTGGGACAGAAAAACACTTCAGGCGCATGGTTAAAATCGTCGGTGACAAAGTCGGTGCCGTTCGAAACCATAGTGCAGCAAGTTTTCGCATGTCTGCTTGAAAGCTCGTCATTGCTAGATGATGTGTTTTCACTTAGCAGCTGTTTTCGACTAATCTTTCCAAACGATAAGCCAATCAAAAGCGGTGAAACAAAAATAGATCAGTAAGAGTATTCAGAAGACTGTAAAAGGATGCGTATATATAAAACACGTTTTTAAAATCATTTCAATGCATAAGAAGTAAAGCATATAAGTTTATAAGAAAAGGTAACAGCCAAAGTGTTACTGAACAAGATAAAAAACATTAACAGGTTTTAGAAAAATTAACATCACAAAGCTTAATATTTCAATTTTCCTATCCTTCGATGCGAATTGCAAAAATTGTAATCTAAACGCCACAAACATGTAGTACATGGGGAAAACTAGCAAATAGTGTTATGTGCTGAACAATCTTCCCCTTGATGTAAAGCGTTTTAGTCTTAATAATAACAACAAACTCTCTCGTCAAGCGAAATGATGGCTGCCGAAATAATAGAATCGATACCTACTAACCCGGAAATTGCTTATGTCTTCATGAACACACCAAACCATCGATTGACCAATTACTTCCTTTCTATATAATTCATTGTTAAGTTTGCGAGACTAAATTGCAATTTTAAGTTTTTTCCATTGCGTGAGTAGAGAAATCAATTATTTTACTCCGTTTAGTTTTATACTTTGTAGAATTATTAGTATTTTTCGCTAATAAAACAGCGGCACGATAAAAATCACGGTGGTTTCAGTTATTTATTAATAGCCATCGCCCGATTACTGAAAAGGAAGGAAATCCTTGTCAACATCAGCAAAAAAGTCCCTGAAGAATATCGCAGCCGTTTAGATTCCACGGTTATTGTTTTCAAGTAAGTCTAACCGTTAAGTAAGCAAAACAAGAAGTTTCAAAACAAAACGAAACGTTTTTAACTGAATAATATGTTTTAATCACCAGCTGCATTTAAACAATGGTCCGAGTCACAACCGCGAGAGAAACACGGAGACAGCTTCCATAAATTTATAAAAATAATATCTTAGCCTTACGTCTCTAGGTGGTTATTTTACTAAACCATTTTTAAAAAGGAAGACTTTCTTCGTTGACGTATTCACGTGTGAACAGCACATAGCGATCTGTGCTGACATCACTACTGAAAATTTTCTTCCCTCATTAACATATCAGTTTTCATCGTGCTCGATACAAGTTGACTTTAAAAACATAAACACTTTGTTAAAAGTAGTGATTAGTGAAATTGTTGGCTCTGTAGGGGTATAACATTAAAGGAGAAATTGAATTTTAAAAACTGCAAAATTTCTGGGTGACAAAAGCGTTAATGAGTTCATATATTCTTTGTGAATTTTACGTTTTTAATAAAACCGTGTCGTTCAAAAGGTACATAATAGCAGAATCTACAAAGTTTCTTTACAATATTCGTCTCATTAGCATAAACGATTCAGTTTCTGATGGAGCTACAAATAAATCAGTTCTGAATATATATAGCATGATTAACTCTGCCAATGAATATGAGCCTGATCTATTGAGTGCAACACGGGTTTAAAAGGTCAACATTTTACAAAGAATGTACCAGCTCATTAGTGGTTTTGCTACCCAGAAATTTTGCAGTTTTCAAAAAGACAATTTCTCCTTGAATATTACAATCAAAGAGCAAAAATTTCACTAGGTACTAAGTTTCACTATTGGAGTCAATTCACATCTAACATATTTCCTTCTATACGCAAAGCCGTATGCAAATGACCCAAAACGTAAACAATGACGTCAGTAAGAACCCCCTATTTCTTGGAACAGTTAATCGTGCTATGCAATTTCAATATTCAGAACTAGTGTTTTTCTAGCTCCATCAGAAATTGTATCGCTTCTGCTAATGAGGCAAATATTGTAAACAAAGATTTCCCTAGCAATGAGTAAGATGGTCAACGCTGACGTCACGACAAGTAATTTACGCACGCTCAATGTCAGTCTCGTACTCAGGCGCCCAGCGTTTACAAAAGTGCCTGGCACAAATAATGCACAAACGAAAGACGGGCTGAGAATGCAGTGACATTCGTGTCGATAATCATTTCTGACGTCGATCCTTTAAAAACGAAGTCTCCCTCTGTTTTGAGAAAGTCCCTGTCTGCTATGATCTCAAACTGTTAGGTGGAAAATGGCAATACTTCCTTCTATCTCATTGTGCGTAAAAACAATTCCTGCTAAATATCATAAAGTGTTGAATAGGACGCAGCCGTCAGAATTTCACGCCTCTCATATTCTCCGCCATACATAACAAGAGAGCTAGAATTTAATATTTTTGGAGAAATGAAATCACAGTGGTCCGTACAGGACCAAAATAGTCTAAATAATACAACATTCGTGCAAATAATAAAAGAAAAAAAAGGAACAAATATTTTGGATGACTTGAGCTCATAAAGTAATTTTGCCAAGAATAGAAATGTCTGCGAAATGATGTTTAAATAAACGGAATTAAAAAATGCTAATAATCCAAAAGTAAAACCACCTTTTACGGAGGACTGTCGAAAGTAAACATGCTTTGGCGTCGCTTCTCAGTGAGTTTGTATTTGAACAAACAGATACGAGTACTAATAGACCAATCACAGTAAACGTACTTATTTTCCGCGAACCGGAGAGCTAAAACAAAACTAAACGTAATTGGCTTGTGCACAATTTCCCGCCTTTCACGCCGGTTGCATGTATTTGCCTCGCGTTCTGATTGGTTCATTCTATTACTTGCCTATGTTGTGATTGGACAGATGTAACATAGGTTAGATTTGGTTATACTACAGACACATGCAGTAACAAACAGCAAAAGAACTGTTCTCTACACTCCTTCCTGGCAAATTTTCAGCGCGAAATAGATGAGTATGTGACGTGAGCTGGAAACAATTTGAACACCTTACCGAGAAGTGGAGTAAAGTCGTTTTTGTCTCTAGCGTTAATGTTGGTCCCAGGCTGCAACAGAAGAAACTTAACCACGTCCAAATGGCCTTCAGCTGCACTGACGTGTCTGCAGAGAAAACAAAAAGAAGATTTAGTGAATGGTTTGAACCCAGGGGCATTAGTTCGTCTACAACCTCGCTCCCAGCGTCTCTCACATAGAGGTGGGAAGATGAGAGACGCTGGGAACGAGGTTGGTCCGTCCAGTGTGATCGTCCGGGTGAAGGTAGTTCTAAAAAACTGTCTTTGCTGAAGACGTTTTGCAACCTGAGCGAATGTGCAAAGTGTTTGTCAATCGATGCTGTCCGTGCCAATTCCCATCCGCTCTTATCGAGTCCCTCACGCTCTATCGCCCCAGTTCGGTTCTTCATACGCTGCTGACAGCGAAAAAACAACTCGTTCCACTCTCAGACATCAACTCTCATAAGCTCTCATTTATTCTTATTTAGTCCGATTCCACGTAGCGAGCAAGACGTTTTGTGCTTTATGTACGCCGGATTCTCTAGTTACTGGAGTGCCACCACAATTACAGCACTTTCCACACATTTGCCTGTAAATTTTCCCGCGGATTTTGACTCGGTCCTAGGCCTACTAGCTTTTCCAAAATACCAAAAGTTTCCAAGTCAGATCTATATTTGAAACCTCTTGTAAGCGACCACCTCTTATAATTGATTGCGACTACTTTTAGGGCTAAAAGTTTGAAATTTTCTTTTGATTTTAACCTCCCGTAAGCGACCACTTCACAGATAATAGAGTGGGAATTAGATAATAAGGCGTTGTAGTTTATCAGAAGCGAACCACAATACTCTGAAAATATTTTTGGGCTACTAAAAGTTATTACATGAATTAAGAGGGGCACTAACGTTTGGGTAAATCTCCACAGTTAATATAAGCAAAATTTTGACTCGATATGGTCTTATATCTCCTAAGCGACCACCTCCCGTGAGCGACCACCTAGGCTTGACATTTTGGATGGTATCTTACGGGAGGTTCAACTGTATTCCTTGAAATACAGTTCAAGTTCGCGAACTGTTCCCTGACACTAAGTCACACACAAAGAGCGAAAAATATTCAAACACTTACAGCGGGGTTCGTTTGTTAAAGTCTCTGTAGCATACTGTGGCGCCATTATGCACCATGTGTCTGAGCATCTGTAGGTTTCCTGTGCTGGCCACTTCACAGATTTCGTGCATGCTGTAGTGATGCGATAACCTCCTGGCGCCCAGACCCTCCAATAACTGGCTGACCGCGCGATGCTCGTGCATGTCTGAGTACTGGAAAAACAAACCGCTTTTATTAAACTATCGTCAAAAGGATCCTTCCCTAACTTGTTTTTAAAGGTCATGTAAAAATACCCCACGCACATGCATGATCATGCTTGAGGAAACGTCATGTATACATCAAGTTTCACGAAGACATATCAACCACAGAACGTCTGCATTGTTTTCAATAGAAACTGAAGGTACATAGTCATTACAATTAATAAAAATTAATAATAATTACTAATATTTTACCACGATGATCCATCAGTTTATTAAACACTGTCATCATAGGGTCCTGTAGGAAAAGGGTTCGTGCTGTCCTGGCTATCAGCCTCATGTCAACAAAGCTGATTAAAAGTTCACCCTCCCAAAGATGAGATATGTACATTACAGGCACAGCTGACTGTGCCACAGCTCCCTGGGACGCGGACACCTCAGAGTGTCATCAAGTTCCCTTCGTGCTAGTTCGGGAAATTTAAGCCTGTATACTGAAACTGCATTTCTACCTGACGCACTTACATTCAAAGGCGTATTTCCTAACGAGTCAACAGCATTGATATCTGCTCCGTGATCTGTGAGGAACTGCACTACTCCTCGACTGCCTACAGTGGCTGCAACATGAAGCGCAGTGCTGCCGTCAGAGTTCGGTGCATTAACATCCACACCCAGTGACACAAGACGTTGAAGCTCCTCTGCGTCGTTTTTCACTTAAAAATAATAATACAAAATCAACGACATTACCGCCGTTAGCTATTCACTGTCAAGCTGTTACGTGTTCCTTCGATTTTTCGGCTAATGACCTCCATGACTGGCCAAGAAAAGCGTTCAACAAGCTCTAAACAATCAGTGAAAAGGTGCTGTTTTATCTACCAATCAGATTCAGGTGACGTAGCTTAGACTCTTTTTCCCGCGTTTGGCGCATGTTACATATTTCCACTTGTAGTTCTGATGGGCTCAATCATTCCGTCACCTGCGTTTGCCCTGATAGGCCGCTGCGATTAATTTCATCGGTTTTGGTTTCACGACAGTTTTATCGTCATTGCTACACGTATCAATACTGACATGGTAGTTATTCCTTTTTTTGCTCTTGCGTCAGTTTATTTCAAGGTGACTGTAATTTTTGGCAAATAGGATATGTCTTCTACAATGCTCGTAGAAGCACTAGAGATCGGTATTCACAAAAAAGGCTACGTTCGAACATCATGCACACGTCATGTAGGAACACGTCATACCTACAGCGCTACACAGCAGGTCGCCGACTCCATCTTCGCACCAGCCAGCCCCGTGTCGTACCAGACACTGCACTACTTGATCATGACCAGACTGGACAGCTTCTATAAAATAAACACCACTGGAAAATTAGACACGGAATTGCGAATGATAACTATATTTTCTGCCCTGGGTAGTGTTTTTCATGGCATGGGGAATTGCTCTGCTTTGGGATAATCGCAAACTAGGCTGAGTAGAACGAGGAGACTACAAACTTGGCTTCCACCCATGGAGGGAGGGTAGTGAGCCAACCACTCGATACCATGGACTAAGATAGACTGCACAAAGGGGACCTTGATGTTTTCTTGTTGCAGATCGTTAATTCAACTCTAGGGGATTTCTTACCGAGTCAAATAATTGATTGACTTACCAGAAAGCGGTGATGCTCTCCAGCGGTCTCTCGCGTGAATGTCTACACCAGGCTGTCGCAGAAGGAACTTAACGCAATGTAGATGTCCATGCGAAGAAGCCACGTGACTAAGAAAAGCAATTGGAAGTAATTATTGTAAGCATTGATAAGTGCAGGCTAGAATAGAGCTCGATTTTGTTGTCGCCCATTTTTGTTGTCGACTAACAGCAGCTCTCCTTTTCCTTTCATTAGTTGTCGAGGGAGATTCAAAAAATAATTGCGTGGAGGGAGGGGATAGCCGCGGATGAGACACTTCTCATCTCTTGACGAGAGATGTGGCCATCATTTGGCCATTTTTCCGGTCTTTTTTTTCTGTCACTTCGCTCGACTAACTAAACGTAGGGAAAGGATAGACTGCTCTCAGTATACTAATGATTGCTTTGCCATCTTCATTTAAACCAAAACCAAAAGTTAGAAAAATCTAAACAGAACATTATTCCGTCCGGGTATTATTGAGAGCAAAAATTGTGAAAACAAAAACACTTATTATCACATGTTTTTCATACGAGTGTAGCAAAAGAAAAGAAAGGGATGGGAAGTATTTTAAGTCTAGAGTTTACGACTCAAAGCAAAGCAAAAAGACAACTCTTCACCCACTCACAGTGGCGTTCGTTTGTCAAAGTTCTGCACTCCAAAAGACACTTGGTTAGCGAGCAAGGCGTCTAGTTCTTGTAAATCGCCCGCAGCCACGGTCTTGAAAAGTTTTTTGTGAAGATACTCCTTTTCTTTGCTGAGAGCAGATGACGGTGAAATATTTTGGGTCTCACAGGAGCCAAAAACTTCGTTTGTAGTGATTGGGTTAAAGCCAACCTAGAAATAAAACAGCAAAAACAGTTAAACATACCAATAAAGGATGTTGGAGATGGAATACTCCTTCATGTAGCTTGATAATGTGTCGTCTATCCGATAAATCATTTCCACAAAGTTGCATGAAAAGTGTGCTAGATTGTGCCACGTTTGGTGGCTCGGTGGCTTTGATTCTGCAATTGTGAGATGCAAAAGCGTTGTGACACATTTCAGGATATTTAGACCAAATATTGACGAGATATGGCACTCCCAGACCCCTTGAAATGTGACCTCAGTGATTGATTAGCTCATGTATTATAGCGGTTTTCATTTGATAGTCCAAAAACAATTTGTTTTACACTTACCACAACACCCGATTGGTTTAAAAAACTTCGCGCCACTATTTCATCCAATCAGGTATAAAATCAAAACCAATTGTGCCTCGATCGCACACGTTTTCCCGCGCTTTGCGTCAGTTTTGATTGGTTCACTGTATTGCCTGTGTCCTTTGTGATTGGTCAGAATGATTACTTTGGTTTTGGTTTTACGACAACCATTTGAATACTGCTCTAACTGAGTTTCTCTAACTGTGGATAGATCGTAAAGTTAATTGTCAGCAGCAAGCCAAGGGGTTCTGACTTTCAGTTGAGTATTTGTACCATACTGCACAAGCGTTTCTTAACAATATTTAAAATTGCTTTTTTGATGTACAAAACTGCGTTCAAATTGAAGGAAGCTCTAACAATAATTTTCCAAGGAAGAGAAGTTAACATATTTTTCGAAAATAAACTAGGATGGCTTTCACTGAGGCAGATGAGCGATGGCAAACTTGAAAAAGGCTATTTTTGAAAAATGAGCCGAAGCCAATGCCGTACTCCTTTAACAGTAAGTTTCCACGTCCTCTAAAAGACATAAAATGGGTGTCCTGTGCAAAGTATTTCCGCTCAAATTAAGCTAAGCCAAAAATCAAATCACTCACAGTTAGTCTTATCAGCCAACTCAGTAGGTAGGTCCACAGTATAGACCACGTGACAGTTACAAGCACGCCCAGTAACTGAATACCTAGCTGAGCACCGTTAGAATAGAAAGCACCATTGGCACTTATCACGTCCGTGGACGACTTGCAGAACAGACCAGCTACAGGAAATTCACAAGGATAATTAATTTAACTTACAGTCATAATTTAATAGGTATTCTTCATATTCTGGGCATTGTTTTAAGAGCAAAAGGGATCAAGGGGGAAGGGGCATTGGGAAAACATAATTGAATTATTTTATTTGAAATAAGACTAATACCAGTTGGACAGAAATGTTAAAGGTGATTCAGTCACGTAAGTTTTCTCTAGATGTCTTGCAATTATTTTTCTTCTCTGCAACAATTTAGGGGTTGCATTACATTGACTGCTAAGTACTTCAAGGCTTGTTGAATAAATGTATTTTATACCACAATGCAGACACCACGTTCTAAAAAAAGACTTTAAAAAGGCTTGAAAAGGACAACAAACCAGATCTCTCTGGGAACATGCTGGGAAATATCCCGTAGTTACAAAATTCAGCAGCTGCCTGCAAAAACTTTTCCTTCACTTCAACAAGCCGAATTCTAAGAAGTTTTACCTGCTACTGCTCCAAGAATACCAGGAATACCATGGGTATATGTGATATCATGCACCTCTGTGCTGGTCCACAAAGGTTGGTATTTCTGAACTGACCATGAGACAAGAGATGATATAAGACCTACAACAAGTCCAATGATTAATGAGGCCCACACTTCCATTGAGCCAGAAGATGCACTTACACCTGGTGTAAAAGTGAAGAAAACAAAAGGGTGAGTTCTCTTTTCCCTTAATGTAATGCACAACTATTTCACGAGGGCATGTTGGATATGAGATGTTAGATAGTCAACAAAGTAGCAAAAATTACCTGCTGTACATAATCAAAACATGAACAGTTGCAATTAATATTACTTATTATAATTAGGTTGGGCCAAAATATTAATATTAAGACTTGAAAGGGAAAATGTCTAGACTGACCACCACCAATATTTATCATATGTAAATCAATGTGTAGTCATGGCAACAGGCATACCTACAAGACCAACCAAGATGCCTTGTAGAAGTTCTGTCATGTTAAAGTTCTTCTTTGTCAAATAAGTCACTATTAACCAGCTCAGTAAAGATGCACAAACAGAGAGATGGGAGTTGATAAATGACAGAATCACAGCATCATTGAACTTGTGTACAGATCCAATATTTACAGAGTACCTAAGGTAAAACAAATTACATGAAATGTAGTAAAATAAATGAATGATGTAACAACTTCCAAGAAAAGAGGAAGACAAGTAAGGAACAAGAAGATCTGTTAGATCTTATAACCGCGCTTAAAAAAAATTAAAATGTATCTTTAGGACCACTGTTGCAACGCATTGCATCTTCCAAAGCCCTTGATGATTCACTGAGTACTACAGACACCACATCACGTGATCAAAACAAACTGTATTATTGCACCATCGCTCTTAGCGATGGTGCAATGATTGCACCATCGAAGCCACTGACGCAAATTGCGTCATTCGAATTCTGGCCGAGAGAAGTTTGGTTCAGCCTACAGAGAAAAAAAAAATAAACCAAGGGTAGATTAAGAACCGCACTCGGCCCATGGCCGCGCAGTTAAAAAGAACCTTGTAAACAGGAAAACATTGTTACTCAGAAAGTTTACTGTGTAAACACAAACACAATATTAAGAAACAAGCTCTAAATCTTGAAGAAATTGTGTTTTTTTTTTGCAAAACAAAACAAAAAACACAGAAACAAAATTTGTGTCTGCAATAGATGATGAATCTGTGCTCAGAGAGAGAAAAAAATATTTGTTTCCACAACAATGTGAGTCCAATAATAGGGGTGGTGAATGTTAACGCAAGACTTTGCAAGAAGGCAAGATCAGAATTTTTCTTTCCAAGTCTCGGACACTTTTACTTCTTCAGTTGGGTGATAGAGATTTTAAAGTATTTTAAATGTGAGCTGAGGCATTTAGGTTCTAAGATGTTCAGATGTTATTTTCACAACACAACAAGTTGCTACTATGAGGTTTACTTGGCCTTGCAAGAAAATTGAGGTTGCAAGAAGCACATAACCACTCAAAAACCCAAGACAGTAAGACCTGTGAAATTTGACAAAAAAAATGCAAAACCTGTGGGTTTTGAAGGAAGGACCATTTGCCACCCCTAGGCCTAATAATGTAGTCTTCATTCTGTGCACTGGTGTGCCTTGTCAGCAACTGTTGGTGCTTGACTCAGTTACTTAGGAGTATAATTTGTTGCTAACCTCTCTCCTCCCAAGATGGCTACAAGATGCTAGCATACAGTTGGTACTTACCCTCTACCATGACTTGGGAATTCTTTCAGGTAACATACAAACAATATTATCAGATACATTGTCTATATACCGGTATCCCCAGGAGAGGGGCTCCCACATAAGGATGCCAAGTACTCGTCAACTTAAAGGAAAAGTTCTAGTTTTTTTTTCTGTACCTCTTAGGGTATTCTCAAAACATCCACAGAAGGAACTTCAATCTGCATTACTTTTTAGAGTATTGAAGCCTAAAACAATGTGACAGGAGACAATGTGTTGTTATAGAATTAGTACCCTTTAGGGATGAAAAAAATTCAAGCCACGCCTACAAAACAGGATCTTGGTATCTCAGGGTTTTTTTTCAAATTTCCGTCAAGGACCCCATTCTTCATATATAAGGGAGTCCCCCTCAGGCATATAACCCTTTGGAGTGCAAAATAGCAATAAAACAACTATAATTTTTACCATCCTAGAGAGGTGATAAACACTCCTACAATTAGAAACACATTTTGAGGTTTCAGGTGCTTGTTGTCTTGGTTCTGTTTGTGTGTAAAGTTTTCGTGGACCTCTTTAAGGATCTTGGTGAAAACAAGAGCAGACGACCCTAGCAAGAATAGAATGAAAATTCTGATGAGGATTTAAGCAACTAACTAAAACATAATGACTAGTTCTTATCTCTGATTTTGCAATTAGCATGAGTGGGTAGGTGTAATATTCTACCCCCTTAGATAGGATGCCAGTCCATTATAGGGTTACTACCCCACCCTAGCAAAAAGAGTCTTACCCAAAGACACAACACAGCGACCCTTGAAGTGACAGGCCAATCAATCTGAACTTCAGTGCGCTAACTATTAGGCCACCATGGCTGCACAAGTTTATACTGTACTGCTTTAAAATTCAGGGAGCTCTAATAAATTACCTGTTGAGGTATGCACCGTCAGGCTCCCAGCTTGATCAACAATTCCAAAGTGATGATGAAGCCATCCTTTTCCTCTTATCCAATGAGTCAGTGGGTAGTAAACAAAAATTGGCCACAACAAATAAATAATCTACAAGCAACAAGCAGTAATGCAGGTAGTTTGAATTGGGAGGTTAAAAAACAAAAGCAACATTTATTTGGTCACACCCCTTAGAAATGATTAATATGAGCAAATTGAAAGAATGGCTTGACATGTATGATGAGATCACAAGAAAAAGGAAATGCATGATTGAATGTATTTACCAATGCTCCAAGAATGTTCATTTGCTCTGCCCTAAGATGAAAGGTCAAAATGTTATGTTGCCAGGAAATTGTAATTAACAAGATGGATTAATAATAATAATAATAATAATAATAATCATCATTTGGTATTCAAAATGAAATATTAATTAAAATCACAAGAATATTTATTGAGCTGTACAGTATTTAATAGCTAAAAAATGAGACTGCAAACCCTGAGTGAAATTTGACAAAAAGATTTTGCGAGACCGATGATTTTTAATAGTAATAATCTCCCTTGTCTGAGACCCACATCAAGCCCAGCACATTCAGCTGCGACTCTTCAAATTCATTGTTTCAGCACAACAAATCTCTTTACATTATTATTATTTCATACTCACCATGCAGATAGAAGCATAAATGGAGTAACGATAGCAAGCATCATTTCAAAACTTCCAAACAGAATTCCTGGCACAGAATCGGAATGTGAGGAACAGTTGGTACCAGACAAACCAAACAAGAATGCATCATCGAGGCTACCAATTAAGCCCTACAGAATATGAGAAGTAACAAAAAATATCAAAATAAATAAATACATCAATTAATTGATTGATTAATTAGAATGCTATGATGTAGCTATACCTTCTGAGATGGTCCAAATGAAAGAGAATAACCCACAAAATACCACAGTAGTGAGCCAACAGCAAAGTTTATGAGGGCATGTACAAGAATTTGGTTTGACAAATGACATGGCCTTGTCCCTGCCTTATAAATTGCAAAGCTGAATCCCTGCAAAATAGAACAGAAATATAATGTACAATTTCAAAGCTAAGCCTTCTACAGACTCATGCTTTCAAGACTAGGTCATCTTAAGGACTGCATTAGCCATGTGGTATATATACCACTGGAGCTTACCCAGGTTTCACTAAGTCAGTGGAATAAACTTTAATTGAAAAATTATTTTACAATACACAGGATGTATTCATGGTATAACACCTGATATGCTTCCAAACAAAATTTTTAAACCTAAGGAGCAAACTAACTCTGAAAAAAAAAAGTTGCCTTTTCAGCAACTGTTCCCTGGGATAATATCCGAGTAGACTTCAAAAACCCACTGTCCCCATTTTTAAAAAAAAAAACAAAAAACTTTATTTCCACTTTGAAACCTTGTCCTTGATTTATTCATTCATTGCTTAGTTCTGTTCTCCTTAATTTACTCTGCAGTGACTGAGGGCTAACTTGTAAAACTCACAGTTATTTACATAGCCTCCATGCTCAATATTTGTATTTTTTAGTATGTACGGGTGCATTATGTAAACAAAATTGTAAGTATACTAGTGAATAAATCTGTTGTTGTAAACAACTTAGAAGAATGGGATCATATTCCTTTGGGGGAATAATTTCCAGCATTGAATTGCCCAGTACGCATTTATATATACTTTTATTACATATATAGAGAGAATTTTACGCGATGAACGTAGCAAATAGAATATATATTTCACATGTGAAGAAAGTGATACGTCCAATCAACGTCGCGTATAGCTTTCTTCACATGTGAAAAATATAGCCAATCACCGTTTGGTGTAGGATCGCTTTGACTTGAGAGAAATGTTTATTTTTCTTTATGTATACAATAAACAAATTACAGCATAAAAAGTGCTTTGTATGGATTTTTATTCAAAAACTGCAAAACTTTGGTACACTCAATCGTTCACTGCGCTCACTTGTTCGTTTTCCAAAGTTTTGCAACTCGTGAATAAAAATCCGTACAGTGCACTTTCTATGAAGTAATCTATATATATGCACCAAAATTAATATTGTACAGAATGCTGGTTAAACTAATAAATTACGTATGGATATAACCCTATTCAGGTTTTTAGTTTTTAAACACTCTACACTGAGTGGCATTCTCCTTCTGAGAAGGAAACTGAGTACTTTAATAACAGGGAAGGTGTACATAAGACCCAAGTGTTAGAGCCAAAATTTTTATTAACAATTTAGCAGGTTAATTTTTCGTAATTATTAATTTGCACTGCAGTACAAATTAATATGGTGTTGCACTTTTGAAACTTCCTCAGTCATGTAAAAAATAACTAATGATATAAAGGCTTGAGAAATAAAGATTTACACTACTCATGATAATTTTACACTACTTGTGATATCTTTCAAATTGGACTCGCCTAAAGGCTCATGCAATGTTGAGAGAATTTCAAATCTGCATAATGTAGCCCATGCCCCTCCCCTCACCAAAAAGCATCAAGCTTTGGCAGGAATAGAAACCCTTTGAGTCACTTGATGTCAAATTTCTCCAAAAACTGTACTTGATAATGCTGACTTCCCCTCCCCCCTCCAGGAGGACTTCTAGAACAATTGGATATGGGTGTGCGACCCACTTCCCAAACCGTTGCCTTATTATGACCAAAATCTGCAATTTTCCCTACCCTATTTATGACCTGACCAAAAAATTTGATACCTTAATAATATTATGACCTGACCTTTAATCAATACCCTGTTTCAGACCTGCCTAAGTTATAATTAGTTACCTAGTTCAGACCAATGTGAAAGACATTGTGAAAGGCTTTTGTTAATGGTCTTATTGATAATGATAAAGAAGTAGCTTTTTCCAGAAACATATCAAGTTCAAGACAAGAGCGCAAAGTCCATTTAATGGGTGACCCCCTCGAACTTACACAAAAAGTCACCACAAAATCTCTTACCCCAAAGAGTTCTCAGATCACAAATAAAGCCTTTGCATCTTTATACACCTCGGTGAGCCCCACTCCTCCCCCCTCGGATTTGATTTGCTAAGAGATGAAGTCTCCTTTATGATCAGTTACAGAGGGTTTACAAAGTGTAGTACATGAGTTTAGACAGAGTTTTGATTCAAAGAATGCTAGCAAGATATCAGTCACAAAAATCTGTTGCACATCAAGTAAGTAAAACAGAACACAAGGTAGACTGTTACGACATTGATGTCTCGTCGAGATTGATTTTATCCTTATAACTATCCATTCCAAACTCCATATAACCTTGTTATGTTGTTTCGAAGCGATAATTCCTAAGCTTGTACCCAACTAGAAACTTACATTTAATTAACAGTTCTAGTTTTCATATGTAGTTAGCCTACGTCAACTTGCTTGCATGAATGCTGCGATGCATGTCCCGACGGCCGACGTAGACATGCATGACCACCTGAGGTGGCAATTAACCTCAAATCACAACTTACTTTGCAGCTGATAGTGCTTACTGTGAACACTTAGCTTACATTGAAGGTCAGCAAAGCGCTGCGATAAAACTCGCCGAGTTCAGCAACACCACAATGCCTTGAGAGATGAAATCAACACAATCGTGTGACAGTATAGTCACAGTACAAAAGGTGGCGCCAAACCGTCCCTAGGGATCATTTCAAATATCGTCGATTACTGGAAGCGTGCGAAACTGGCCTCCCGTTTTGCAGGCGGAAATAAGTTCATCTTGTATTCCGCACAATCCGTATTAAAATAGAACAGCTATTTTAAATGGGAAAGAAAATCAGCTAGTATTAAATGACCCACCTGCAATGCGACCAGGATGGTAACAATCGACAGCCAAGCTGCGTCCAAAGCATTCCCGCATTCCATCGATCATAAATTCTTCGTTGACAAAACTATTAACTGCAAAGGCATTCGACACGGTCTTTGTAAACCCAGCAATCCCACGTATGTCCCAGTTTTTAATTTATCCCTCTGCCAGCGCTTGAGTGACTTCGTTTCGAAATTTGTTAATTGATCTTTTCTTTCATCCGATCACTGTTATGACAACTGAACAATTCGTTTAATATGTTTGTTATTAGACGCCCAAAGGCGCCCACCAATTATCGACAACGAAAGTGGAGGGACACGCGACCTTGCCCCAGCTGGCTGCCTTGAGTCGATATGATGGATGCTTCTTTTCCTTGAATATGGCATTTTTTCAACGGGATAGCCTGTTTTCGTTCTTTTGGTCATTCTCGTCCCCAAACCCTCCTGTTCCTCTTTGCCGGTGGGGCCTAAGAACGAGGAAATGGGAAAACAGCAGTAAAGTAAATTCGAAGTGGAATCCATATGTTTCTCTTAGGACTCTGACTTCACTAAAAATTCTCCCTAAGCCAGTTTTCAAATTTCCGGAAGGATTTGGGTAAGGATCCGAAGGATTAGCCAGTGATTCAACCAATAGATATTTCCGGAAACAAGCGTTAAATAAGGAAAAGCTTTCAGCCAGTCAAATCATATATCTCCAGAGCTACCTTTTCCTCGTGCCCTGGACCCAAGGGCTAAGAGTGACATGCCGGGCTTTGGGACGACAATGACTGGGAAGTAATAATTTATGTTAATTAATGCATGTAATTTATGGCTCACAGCCATTAGATTAGGTGGGTTATCTGATCACTACATGTGCTTTAATGAGGTTACTCAGTTGTTGGACGATCTCCTTGCGATTGACTTTCACACTCAACCCCTTAACGTTAAAAGGGGTTCCATGTTTCTCATTTGTCAGTCAATTTTATTTGTTAAACACCATCTTGGTGTGACAGTAATTAATTTACAATGTTCCAATCAGTCCTGAAACCTTTTTTGCCAAGTCTTTTTCGCTCGATCTATAGAGCGAGAAATCGAACGTTCAGGATCTGCACCATCTTTTCTCTGACTGGAGAGAGGCACTGTGAGAGTAAAGTGTTTTGCCCAAGAACAAATAAAAATGTCCCCGTCCAGGGCTCGAACCAAAACGCTCGAGCCCCGTCGCCTCGAATTTAAATGTGAGAATTATTGTATTTTTAGGAAAAATATTTTTTTTTTAGAAAAATTCACATTTAATTTATTTGTGTAATTTACTCCAGTTTCAATTGTGTAGTTTGAATTTTCCTTGCTATACCTAGCTACCCTGTGAATTCGAGTACAGATAAAGTTTATGTCTGTATAGTGACGTACGTACGTAACCTTACAACATTTGATCTCAAAAAGTCAAGTATAAGTAAGTATGTTTTAAACACAAAGTTGTCGATATAGTGATTTACTATAAATCCTAATTAACACGCACTTTAGAACTGCTTTCTCATGATCCAGTGATGTAATAACTCTTAAAAAATGTTACACCCACCCGGCTTTGCGGTCATTTGTTATTTTGTTTTGAAACGATGAGCTTTTTTATGATTGGCTCTTTGCTCACTCAAGTTTCCTTTCACAACTAAAGTATCGAAGCCCGCGAAATCCCACTACAGCGCGTTCTCGTCCATTGGAAAGTTTATGTGATCGCTTCGGGTTGAGCCGTGTTTGGTTCATGAAAGGTTTGAGCAATTAAGGAGGACCAAAAGATTCTCACAGAAACTTTTATGGCCCAGCAGTAGAAGCGAACGAGGACGAAGAAGACTTTGTAAACATCACTGCAGAGCCGAGAGAATTAGTCTGCATACACGTGGAATAGTACTCGTATGTCGTGAAAATAACTTGTTTTCCCCCCTTCTTTTAGGAGCCAGAAAATGAAAGAGTTTACTGCGCTTTTTCAGGGCAATGCGCACGCGCACGGAAGAAGGGAAGAGGAGCTTGTCCTTGCAAAGTAGTCAACATCGGTTATGCTGATGCTTGCAACATGTTGCAAGCAAGAGTAACGTAAATAAATTATTTCTGCATATTTTCTGCCATTTACTCACGATAATTTACTCAAAGTTCTGTAATTCCTTTCTTCTCTTATTTTCTATATAATTAAACTAGATAATACTCCAAAATTAAAGGTAGCTCGCCCAGATTAACTTTGCTAACTGCGAGCTACTAAAGCCTAAAGCCTAAAAGCCTAAAAAAGCGTTTGATACAGTTGATCATGAGATTCTTTTATTAAAACTTCGCTCGTACGGAGTTCGTGGCGGAGCTTTACATTTGTTTCGCTCCTATCTTGAACATCGAACACAAATCTGTCAAATTGATTGTTCTAAATCCGCGCCTAAGGTTCTTAAATGCGGTGTGCCGCAAGGCACAATTTTAGGCCCGCTTTTATTCTTACTCTATATTAACGATTTACC
>OMLO01001249.1_pt1 | contig 19179 bp, 15 predicted proteins | sample 1674811 | NCBI WGS metagenome assembly OMLO01 (sample SAMN06265003, study PRJEB25207) | coral metagenome | isolation source: Coral host | place: Mexico:La Bocana,Puerto Morelos, Mexico | collected 2008-11-13 | reverse complement strand
CATGACAGACTTTCTGTAGCTGGAAATTGCCGTATGTGCCTTGTTGAGGTGGAGAGATCCATTAAGGTTAGTCCATTGTATGGGATCTTGCAAGACTAGCAATGTGCATGGATTGTCAGTGCAGAGGTAAACACTCGTTCTCTGTACATCATTTCTGTCACTGGCTTCGTGACTATAGTTTAGGGAAATGATAGTTTTTAACATTCTCTTGGTTTAGCCTGTTGCATCTTGTGCAATGCCAGTAATGAAAGGGATGAAGGTCAAGACAGACTCACCAATGACAAGAAAAGCAAGGTAACACTTCATGTACAGTTATGTGCATTAGGGTAATCATATAAACACATAAGATTGATTATTACTGTGTTATATCATGCACTGTGGTCTTAGTAGTATTTCACATTTGACAAAAACTGTGTAGGTGGGCAGTACAAGTGAGTTGGTTCCTTTACCCAGTGTAGATTCCTTTTTATGGATGAAAAAACCTGCACATAACTATATAAAAAATATACTTTATTTACATTTACTGTCTAATGATCATATAGCTGTCATCTATCATGATGATCGTTATTTTTACCAAATGTTTTGCACTTTTGTTAGTGATCATACTCTTGAGTAGTAAAATTGGACTATCTACATTGCAATCTGATGTTAAGCCCTCACAGGGCGCGATTACAGCCTGAAAATGAATACAGATCCACACAGAGACATGTAAACGTAATGTACATTATACTGTTCTGTCATATACATATATTCTGATTGAATGCACAGGCACATTTGCTTTTGGACCTTTCATGTGTATACTGGTACATTGGAGGCACAGTGACCTCATAGTTAGTATGCTTGACCCCTGATCAAGAAGTCTAATTTCAAGCCCTGGCTGGGGACATTGTGTTGTGTTCTTGGGTTAGACACTTAACCCTCGCAGTGCCTCTCTCCACCCAGATGTATAAATGAGTACCGGTGGATTAACATCCCATCAAGGGAGAAGTATAAATTCTCCTAGTCCCTTAATGCAACAGAAACTGGCCAAGTACCAGTTGGCTCTTGTGCAGACTTAACTGTTACCTAAATACATGTGTAAATTATTTATTTGTCACAGGGAGGGTGTGATGGAGTTTTTGTTGGTGAATCATCCATTGGACTGTCCCATCTGTGATCAAGGTGGAGAGTGTGACCTTCAGGATCAGTCAATGGCTTTTGGCAGTGACAGAAGCAGATTTGTAGACAACAGATTTTCAGGAAAAAGGTACAGTAGGAGTTGGAAGACAATTGTCAAACCTTTCATGACTGCAGTATTATAGTTTAAGAAGTGATAACTACTAAAATAAGTGAAACTTTCAACTGAATATTAAGTCATTTAATTGCCATCTACCTTACAGTTTAATCATATCTATGTTGGATTGTGAAGGCAAATCTCTTAAGAACTCATAGGAGTTCATGCTGTTCTGTACAGTTGCCCACTTCCCCATCAAAGCCATCACCCATTTATGCACCTACAGTGCACATGTAGGTTGAGAACTTATTTCTGCAAGAGTAAAGGGTGTTACCCAAGAATATTCATTGTACATATTTCATGTACCACAAGTAGAGTGATTGATCCTTAACACCTCAATGAAAAGGACATGAAAATTTTTCTAGCTGGGATTCACACTTGCAGACTGACTGACTTTGTTTTCTCTCCAAAGGGCTGTCGAAGACAAGAATGTGGGACCACTTGTAAAAACTATCATGACTCGCTGCATTCACTGCACAAGATGCATTCGGTAAGTGAAATTCCAAATAGATCAACCTGTAATTTCTTATCACTTCAATTGGTACATAGGACATTTACATTTCCACACAGACCGGTGACAATAATATAGGATATTCTCCCTGTGATGAAACTTTACCCATGCACTCTCCAATTATGCTTCAATCACCCTAATAAAGGAAGCTTGATTATCCTTAAGTCTCTAGAGGCTTCCCTTGCCTATAATATTATTGTAGGTGCATTAATTCAGATTTTCTGCTTCTTTTGTCTAGTTTTAAAGTTGAAAGTTGTTTCCAGTTTTTTATCCACCCACTGCCATTTGGGTGAAGTGTTTTTATTTTGCCCACATATCTCTGTATTGTTATCTGCTGCCCATGCAGCATCAATATTGGTATCCATATCTTAGCTTTGTATGGGTAGTAAGAGTGCATGTTTTAATTCTTGGTGAGAATGATTCACCATTTATAGAAGATCTCTGTGTAGTGATGTGGAACCATACTCTTGGAATGTTTGACAATCAAAAAGGAGAATTATTTTGAACATATTACTGTAAGGTTTGAAAAATAAAACTCATTTCATTTTCCTGACTTGGTCATGTAATTAATACGTTCAAAAGTTTCCCTGAGCTTTGTGAATTCCAGATTAGGAAAAAGGACTTCTTTACAATACAGTAAGGAAATATAGACTTATTTTGAGAGGCAGGATGTATGCAATTTTTGTTGTTTGTAAGTCACAAGAAATAAGGCAAAACAAAACCAACACCAAAAGGCCATTTTCATTTCAGGTTTGCCAGTGAGGTAGCTGGTGTAGATGATCTGGGTACAACTGGAAGAGGGAATGACATGCAAGTTGGAACATATGTGGAGAAAATGTTTAAGTCAGAGCTGTCAGGAAACATTGTTGGTGTGTGTTGTGGCCAATAAAGATATTACAATGTAGTAACTGATTCATTAATTGATTCATTGACTGATTGATTACTTAATTAATTGACTGATTGATTTGGATTTTGGAATTTACAAAGTTTGAAACCAAAACATAGAACATTTGGATTACTTGAACTTTGAGCTCTTGCACAGAACTGTATGAAATGTGCTGCCTATTGTACAGTGTTGATCAACTAAGGCTCTACTAATTTACATTATCTTATAGATCTATGTCCAGTTGGAGCCCTCACATCAAAACCATATGCATTTACAGCCAGACCCTGGGAACTCAGGTACATAATTTTGTACATGTTTGTTGTATTTTCTTTAAGGCAGGAAAACTGTTTTATATAGAAAAGTATGTATGACTCAGTTGACATTGTAAATGTTTCTATAGTGTAGATGGATACCAAGTACGTTAGAGTATTACTTATGACTCTATGCTTGTGTATTACGTGGCAGTAGCCATACTAAAATTCAAATAAATTCAAATGTTTTACTGTGGCAAGTGCCTCTGGTTACCTGTTACTAGCTACAGCCCTATGTTATTATTCATCTAGTTGTGATTTTTGTAGGAAAACAGATTCTGTAGATGTGATGGATGCTGTAGGAAGTAATATTGTGGTAAACACACGATGTGGCGAGGTCATGAGGATTCTTCCAAGAATGAATGAGGTAGGGTCCTTCAGTGTAATTTGCTTTTGAACCAAGTTAATCATTCAGCCTTGGAAATGTTAGTTACTAAATGCTATGATATAGAACAATTTATCAAATTTGTGAAATTTATCATATGTACATTTGCAAACCAAATATAAATTAAATTGTTGTTGAAAAATCCAGTGAAAGGCATTTTTAAGTCATTGTTTCCACCCTTATAGGATATAAATGAAGAATGGATCTCAGACAAGACAAGGTAAGGCTTATCAAAATAAGGACACTGAAGTGGAAGAGAGCGAATGATCATTATTTGGTTATATTTGCAAGAAGCAAAAGACTCCTTCTTTGTGACTCACTTTTGTCATTTTTAGTTTGCAAGAGGGATGAATGAAAACCTCTGAGATCAGGATACAAATTTTAAATAATGTGTTAATTTTGTATCAGTTGCACAACAAATAGAAAAACAGTACTTCAAAACGAAAATGTTGATCTTGCAAAGGCTTGGTAAGAAGCTTTCAAAGTAAATATGGTTAAATGGAGGCCAGAAAAAACCTGTAGAATGTCTACTCTGTGGAAAAAAAATATGCAGGGAACCTGGTTTGGAACCAAGGCTCTAGCTCGAACTTATTAATTATGGTCGTGTAGAAGCCCTTCCTAATCAGACTTTACATGGGAAGAAATGGCTGATTTAACCGGAAAACTATTTAAGGAAGAAGAAGTGTGAAGGGCTAACAAAATGAGGTCTAGGGGACTGCCACATAATATACCCTGCCTTCTAAATTCCTGTATCACTATCCATGATGCTGTGGGCTAGGACCTAGCAACAATGCCCTGTTGGGTCATATTCCAACAAAATATTATTTTAAATGGTTGCCCATTTATTATTTAATGGATAGCCAATAAACTGGAGAACCTTCTTTACAGTAGTAACAACAGCAATCTTTTTCATGATTTAATAAAAGTCTGTCATGACACAGGTATTCGTATGATGGACTAAAACGACAGCGTCTCACTAAACCAATGGTCAAAGATGACAAAGGGAACCTGACGCCCTGCACATGGGAGGAAGCTCTGGTGGAAGTCGCTCAGAAACTGTGTCAGGTCAAGGGTAATGAAGTAGCAGCTGTCGCTGGGGGATTTGCTGATGCTGAGGCCCTGGTGGCTTTGAAAGACTTGCTTAACAGGTTTGACAGTGAGGGGCTGTACACTGAGGAAGGATTTCCATCAGATGGAGCAGGGTTAGTTGAAGCTCTCCTTTTTAGCTTACTTGCAAAGGTTTGCTACATGGAGTATGAGTTTATTCTACTGGCAAACCGTAAGGAAGGACCTTTGACAAATTTTTTATGTGGTTGTCTTCTCTTTGGAGTAACTATATCTAAGATACACAAAGTTCTTATTGTTTGAACCTGACTTTGAAGTCTTTCCATTTGTGGCACACTGTCGTCATTCTCAATAAAGAAGGTAGATACATGCATTTTAGTCATCTACTGTACAGTGTACAGCAAAAGCTGCTTTCAAATCCCAAGGCCACAAGGAACAACAAAGATTTAATGTGTACATGTGCAAATATAATACAGACTCCATGTGAAACTGTTGGCTGGGGGCTAACACAAAATCCATCTTCTTAGCTCCTGCTGTTTGAATTATGTGTACTGTAGTTATAGTAATATTTGTGAAAGTTTGGGAGAACTTAACAATGCTGTAGAAGCACTGCCATGTGACATTCCTACTGCACTTCGCATTGTATCAGACTTTTAATATTGTGTCTATCTGACTAAATAGGCATGGAAAATGTTTAGTTTTTCTTAAATACAACATTGTGTTGCTAGGTATGTGTACATGTAGTTCAGTTGTTACTGGTGGACTAAGCCTTCTTTATCTTTCAATGAGAATTTCATGGCTCTTGGAGGAGTGTGTTTTGCTGTGTGCTGTACATTGTATAGTATGTGCAGTTAACAGGAAGCATTTAATTACGTCTTTCAGGACTGACTTCAGATCCAGTTACATCATGAATAGTACCATAGCAGGAATTGAGGCAAGTGACACAAATCCAACCTGATCCAATAGATATAGGCTTCAGTAATTAATTATTAATATAAAAAATTAATATTAATATAATAGTGGCAACTTCACTTAGCGAAAAAGGTACTTTACAGTACTGAGGAAGGGCTAGGCCCAAAACATCTGCTGTCAAAATTGAGTTAATTTGGCACTATTATTACTATGTTATAACTCGTGTCACACAGCAACTGATCCTTTCAGATTACTAATAATCTTCAAGGGAAGCCTATTATTATTAAAATAACATAAATATACATGTACATGTACATTGATTAATGAACAAGTAAACAAAAGAAAATACAAACCAGTTAAAATGTAAATAGATAAGATAAATATACAAATACAACGTAAAAATATATAGCATTGTCAATAATGTAAGTAAATTTATAAATTCAAAATGAAAACAATTCCTAGCTTCTCTTTACCTTGTTAATTGGGAGAATTGTAGAAAATAATATATAGCTTTGAGAAGACCATTTATATTAGTCTTAACATATCGCTTTGAAACAGCAACAGCAGCTTCATTGGCATAAATACTTTCTGCAAGCTTGAATCACATGTATTGAGTTAGTTCATTACTCTTAAAGAACATCTAATGTATATTGGCTTGGAAATTAAAGGGTGAACTATCTCTTTCAGGATGCAGACGTATTGCTTGTTGTCGGGGCTAATCCCCGATATGAAGCCCCTCTGGTGAATGCACGTATCCGCAAGGGGTATGGAAGTAATGTTGATTGTAAAATAAGAGTTATAAAGTACAGACTTGAGAGCCAACAGAGAGTTATTCTTTGCAGAGGCCTTGAAATGTCTTTCAAAAATTTCCACATATCCTTGGGAAGTCCTGAAAATAAAAAAAACTTGCGTTTTCGTTTACAAAAACTCCCTGAATATTTAGGGGATAAAAAGACACTAGGAACTGAGTCCTCGAAAATCACCGAAGTTGACCTTAAAGAGTCCTTGAAAAAAAAAGTCTTACATCTGAACGCAATAACCCTGGACACTTGTAATGGGATCAATGTTGCATGTAGTCCGCTGGATGCATCCTCGAGCATCATTTCTACTCTTCCGTGGGGAGGACACAGATTATGCTAGTCATGCCAAACTAATGCTATCTGTTTCTTCACAGCAAATTCAACGCCTGCTTTTCTAGACGCATTCTCAATAATTTATGACAATTATCTTATGGTATTTATTTTATGATAATTATTTATCTAAGGTGGATGCATAATGACCTCCAAGTTGCTCTTGTTGGCACCAAAGTAGACTTGACTTACACTTATGAGGTGCGATATCTTTCAATTGTTCTGTGTCTTGTCGCATTGGACTCTTTCAGCTGTATTTGTATCTTTGTGGTCTATAATTTTATAATATTTATATTTTTCAGCATCTTGGTGATACAGCTAGCAGCCTGAAAGAGATTGTTTCTGGAAACCATGCGTTTTCAAAGGTGTTGTACACACAAATACTTGATAATTCTGCAACCTTCCATTGTTCTAAAATTGTGGGACGGGGGGGGGGGGGGGGGAATGCTTTACATTTTCGAAACCCTGACAACTGGAAAGCTTGAAAGAGATTTTCATATTCGTATGAAATCTTAGTTTTCCGCACAAGTGACTGCGTAATCTCGTAATCTAACTTCTTTTTTTGCGCCGCTAGCCCTTTACCCAGGGATCTCGTTGTGGCAAGAATTTTTTTGTCGGAGGTTGGGATTACTTGTTTTCTCGCAGTTTTAACACCCTTTCGAATTCTGTAGGTTTTGGCCAATGCTGAGCGCCCCATGATATTGGTCGGGAACACCATTCTTCAGGGACCCGAAGGTGCTGCGGTTCATCAAGTAGTAGCTGATATGTCACACAAGTTGAAGAGTTCCAAGAAAATCGAAAAAGGCTGGAAGGTCCTTAATGTGCTACACAGGGTATGTAAAACTCCGCGAATTATGCCCCACACCACATTCTGTACATTGGATTTCGCCAACCTCGAACTTTCACTTCCTAGTTCGTTCAAAAAGTTCACCAAACACGAATGCCACGTCTGCTCAGAATTTTACCTCTGTTTGAAATTCCCTGTTCTAACCGGACAGTTTTAGTTGGAGATTTTTGAATGTTTGTAATCTGTAGTACACTCAATCGTAGCAACCCTGTTAAGCCTTAATCTGAGCATGACATCCTGGTGTTCCCAAGTTGTTCTTTTTAGTGTCGCTTCGACCATAGTTAATCGAGGGTCCCCTCGATTAACTATGCTTCGACGAAGGGCTAACACTCGAAACGTCAGCTTTCGAATCTCTTTACGGTGACCAATTCACATTATCAACCTCTTTGATAAAACCACATTGTCTTCTTTTCACTTACCTGGCTAAACTTTTCACTCCGAGATTCCCTTGATTTGAAGGTAACTCTGAATTTTTTGAACAAAATGGCTCAATATACCCCCTTTAAGCCAGATTGTTTCTTTTCCACAGGTGGCTAGCCAAGTTGCGGCTCTGGATATAGGATACAAGCCTGGAGTCAACAAAATGACAGAGAAACCCAAACTGCTGTTCTTGTTGGGCGCGGTAAGTTGTAACTTTTGACACGTGTGACAATGTAACTTAAAAACCTAAACCAAAGTTAGTAATCAAATGCTAATCATGGCGTCGAATAGTGTCAGAACGTTCTCAAATCAAGTACAACTTAAAACATGCAGTCAGCATTCAGCGCGAGAAACCACGTAACTTGCGGCGAGCGCTTGAAGACGCGTAACACATCACGAGGTGATTGGCCGAGAAGACGCGCTATATCCTTATTGGCTAGAGAACAGTATAAGAAAATTTTTAAACCACTTAGAAATCTTGACAAGTATGAGTTTGCATTGAATTAAAAACGTGGTGGAACTCCATACCTCGTTATCGCAGAGGTCATATATTCGACTCCCGTACAAGTCTTCATTTTTTCAGGCTTTATTTTGGCAACTACCTCCATAACTGGAATTATCTGTAATAATGTAATAAGTTCAAATTCTCAGTCCGTTACCTGTTTTTAATTTCGTAATATTCTTGTTCTCCGCCTTAACAGGATGCTGGCCTTGTGAAGCGGGAAGAACTTCCAAAAGACTGTTTTATTGTGTATCAAGGTACGTGACTATTTTCGGCCTTTCTTTTGTGTACTTTACGTCACAGTCCTGTTCAACGTGAGCTATTTGGCCTTGGTCTGATTAAGTCCCCAACCCTCTCCTACAGTTCTTAATGACCACACTGCTGCTCGTTTTCAGGTCACCATGGCGATCACGGTGTACACATTGCTGACGTCATCCTGCCCGGTGCAGCATACACAGAGAAGACTGCCACTTACGTAAACACAGAGGGGAGGGCCCAGCAGACCAGAAGGGCTGTCACGCCACCCGTGTACGCGCGTGACGATTGGAAGATCATCAGAGCGCTGTCAGAGGTGAGATTCCAATAATTAGTCCCGTAAGTCTCTTCTTTATTCTCTGATGTAATTAAATCGATCTTTGTTTCGTCGGAAACAGATCGCGGGTAATACCCTTCCATACGACAACTTAGAGGAAATCAGACGAAGACTCTCCGAATTGTCTCCGAACCTGACTCGGTATGGCGACGTAGAGGAGGCGAACTTTTTCAACTTAGCTCTGGGTCTGATGCAGGTAAGAGTATTAGGTGACCACGAGTGATTAGCATTTTAGACCATAACCCGCAACAATCACCGAGATTCCTCAGCTTTGGCGCCGCAACTTTAATATTTAACTTCTCGAGATCGATATCGTGTTGTTGTAAAGGTCGCTGGTTAACCGACGTGTTCACGTAGACCTTGCCACCGTTAAAAAAGCATGGAAAACGGCGGCAAAAAATTTTCCCGCCAGAGAAAGACGCGCTCATCTGAACATTTTGATTGGTCAGTTTTAACATAGCTGGAAGCTGATTGGTTGAAATATTTACTTTGCGTGAATTACGTGTCCCTTCTTTCTGTTCATGTGTACAATGTTAGCTCATATTAGGGCCTGTTTATATGGCGAATTTCAGCCCGGGCTGAAATTGAAGCCCGGTTAGCCGCCTTCTGAAACAAATCAAATTGGTGATTTTATGGAGAATGATTTAGCGCGGGCCACAACTCAGCCCGGCCTGAGAATTCCAGACCGATTTGAAAAACCGGGCAAGGATTATCAGCCCGGGCAAACGGGCTGAAAAGTCTCAAAAAATCCCATGTAATCAAAACGGAATTTCAGCCCGGGCTGAAAAGCGAGCTCGGGCATGCGTTTTCGGCGCCATTTTGTTACTCCGGACACTCTTCTCGCGCAATTTCATATTTGGCGCTGAGGCTAACATTTCAGCCCGGGGTGAAATTCGTCATTTAATTAGACCCTTAGTTGCTGTATTTAACTTTTTTTTCTTGTCTGCAACTTCAGGGCTCCAAAGCACAATCGCTGAAGCAACCCTTGCAGCCAAGTATCTTGGAACTGAAGGATTTCTACATGACGGACGCCATAAGTCGTGCTTCGCAGACAATGGCTAAATGTGTGAACGCCGTACAAACAATGAAGTGAAAGCTGTGAAGGGAAAAGAAAGAAAAGAAACTACTAATTTGTAAATAGGCCGTGTGAGGAAGCCTTTTACACTCCGCCAAGACTATCGCTCTTACAGTAATTCATGGGCTTTATAATTTTCTGCATCCAAATGGTTTTCTTTGTAGGGTTGTAGATATAAAATATATTCTTCAATGTTTGGGCAATAAGACAATAAGACAGCCTGCCATAGATAACCAGAGATGTGGCCTTCAGATGTAACCCTAACGGAAAATACATTATGTTAGTAAGGTTGTCCATCTTTAAGTGGTTTAAATTCTTATTCCAATTATTGGCTTCGTGTTCAAACAAGACGAAAGTTGAGAATTTGCAACCGTGAGACTAAAGCACGCACTAAAATTTCACGAAAAGTCACTCTTCAGAGCTGTGAATGTTCCACCTTCAAATCTTGACTCAAACGGAGTATTTGGTAACTTAGTGAACTGGCAGCCCGTGTGTAAAATTTAAGAGTTGTTATAGTCTGTCAGATTATTTTTGTACAGTTTTATTCGTTTATACGAGTGATGGTGACAGCATGTAATAAAATGATTTAAGTCGTATGTGAATGCGTAGTTTTATGTGGGAATCTTTTCTCCAACGTTCTGAAATAATCACCGCCTGAAAAAATATTGGTGAATGCAAGACGCTTAGCGAGCAAGTTTACATTTGCTGGGAATCTAATGACGTCTTCGATTGTAGATAAAGTCTGCATACGAGCCTAAGTGGCCCATCAGGCCGGAGCTTATCCCGGTAGGAATATTGCTACTCTTCCGTGCATGGGATGTTAGTCCATCGCAGAGTTACCCCTAGCATTAAATTTACCGGTACCCACTCATACACCTGGGTCAGTGGAGAGAGGCACTGTGAGAGTGAAGTGTCTTGCCCAAAAACACAACACAATGTCCCCGGCTAGGTCTTCAACCCGGGCCGCTCGATCCGGAGTCGAGCACACTAACCATGAGGTCGGTTGTATTTCCTCAGATTTTATTGAATGGCAATCAAAGAGGCCTCGTGAAGGTATTTTGCGTTATTTTGACCACGTACAAAAGCAACCTTTAAATTGAAAGCAATCTGAAAATAGTAGTTTACTAAGATAGAAAAACACCAAAGAGATGATAATAACTCGTAAAGGAGCAATGATGGTTAAGGATGGAGAAGATTGACACGGATTACAAACGACAAACTAGCTTGAAACATTTATGCTACACCATTCGAAATGCGCAAACTGTGACGAATGTTCTTAAAACACAGAGGAGGACTGAAAACTGAGTACGACAGACCAACCTGGGCTGTAATCATCGGTGCTGAGAACAAAATCGTGGCCTTTGGTGAAGAGAATGATTAATCTCGCACCCAGATCTCACTCTGTGGCCGCGGAAGACCTTGATTCGAGATTAGAGAATGATTGCATACACAATAGAACCCAGGTTTCTTTTGATCACGTAGTCTGGGGCACCCGTACTACATATCAACACATCTCGCGACATAGTTATATAGTTAACTGTGCTCGCGATTGTAATCCGAAAAGGAATGAATTAAACGCCTTTTTTGTGTTTTTCCAAGCCGATTTGGCAGAAATGTGAAGAGAACAGATTCTGTTCTAATTTGGTTTGGTTATGGTCATTTATTTACATATAATAATGTTCCATTCTCGCGCTCTCAGGTGCGCGATGGGTCAGGAGCGAGCTAGATGTCTTTTCCCGTTCACGGAACGGCTTCGGAAGCTTCATTTATCGCTGAACGCACTCAAAAGAGTTTCAGTAGGCTTCGTTTTGTCGACCACGAATCGGCTGACCTTCGTTTCACGAATCAAGAGATGGATAGCAAAATAACCTTGAATATGGCGCGCGCTTAACTGAATCAGAGTACTTGATTACTTTACGTCACAGTCAGTCAGTCGTGTTGATGGCGAAGGCTTAAGACTTTTAGGAAGTATTCAGTATTCGCACCATCAATCGCGATGTAGTCTCATTCTTTCGTTTAAATTAAGCCTGGCAACTAGGCAAGTTGATTTCAAAATGATGTCGCTCTATTCTAAGACGACACTGTTTTAGCTTCTTTGACGCAAGCAGCTTTCGACAAACATGGCGTCCAAGAGAAAAGACATAAATGACATTCGTTGCAGAACGTGTGGCTTGATACAACCGTGTCCGTGTGATGCAGAAAAATCCCTTCATGATGAGGATAAAAGGGAGATGGGAGTTGAACAACCGATTATCATTCTCAACCAAAGAGGACGAAGCCGGAGGCGCACTTTTCCTGAGACAGGTGAGATGAGAAAATGCCTGTTTATTAGAAATAGGTAAAGGGAGCTTAACTCTACATGCAGGCCAAGTGGCCCTCAGTCCGGAGCTTATCCTGTTTTCTGTAGCATAAAACAACTGGGACTATTTCTTCCCCCAGTATTAACACCCTGGTGGATCGAGGCACCGTTGGATTTAAGTGTCTTGCGCAAGAACGCAGCAAAATGTCCCCGGCAAGGTCTCGAATCTGGAAAGCTCGATCCGGAGACGAAGACACTAACCACGAGGTCACCATGTCTCCCTATCTAAGTATTATGTGCGTGCCACTTCTATTTGCGTGCAAAATATTGAATGAGCACAAAACAAAACAGGAAAATTATTATTTTTGTGTTCAGATACAGCACAATATTAAGTAATGTAGTAATGTAGCGCGTGTATTAAAATATCTTTCTTGGACCTTGATTATCCCAGAAAGACAAACACTGGAGGTCAGAACCTCTCCGAGTTTTTTTGCTTTCAAGAGAGCTAGGAACTGCTCGTCTAGCCGCCGAACGCAAGGACGGAACGGATTTTGTTTTTTAAGTTATATTATTGTGACTGAACACGTATAGAATAGCTATTATTACTTTACAAGAAAATCTCTTGCTTTAGACCACATCGTGTTTAAATAAAAAAGGGATTGCTGTTGTCCGCCGCGGACTGTGCAACCAGAAGCAAACCTTTCTTATCCTTCATCTGAGTTTCCGTTCTCTTGTCCTCAAAAGAAAATCTTCGCTATTTAACGGAAATTATACAAACATGGTTTTATCGCTTTTGGACAGTCGCAGCAGAACTTTTTTCCTCCTAAGGCGTTGTCCTATATCTTGTTGTTCCACCTTTAGACGTACCCAGTTTCCAACAATTTTGCTCCAAAAATGAAAGTTTACTGGTTGCTTGGTTAAAAGACAATGGCAGCTTTCTTAAGCGCTAGTGATAATGCAAGCCGGTTATTTTTTTGGTGATATTTGAAGACATTTATATTTGCAGGTTTCTACGGAGGTAATGAACTTGGCCAGGCGCGAGGCCCGCCCTCTAATCAAAAATCAACAATAGAAGTCTTGACAAGACATGCTAATCAGCAGTCTACGCTGGCTACAGCCCCGAAAGCAAGCCGAGCTCTAACATACATCAAAGAGATCTTCGCGGCTAATCCAGACAACAAGATGGCATTGAAATTATTCGGGAATAAAGCGGCCGTTCTTATTGAACAGCGGCGACAACAACAAAGCGGCAAGGGAGTGATTCACCCGTTCAGCACGTTTCGATGGTATTGGGATATCCTTCTAATCTGTTTTATTTCCATGCATGTCATTCTTCTCCCGGTCACTATTTCGTTCCTAAGTCCTGATCTTTCACTGCACTGGCTTATCTTAAATGGAATCTCCGATGGCATTTTTCTCATAGACATTTGCTTGAATTTTAACACCGGATTTGTAGATCCTAACAATCAAGAAGAGGTGATACTGGACAAAAAGATTATCAGACGGAAGTACATGCGAGGCTGGTTTTTGGTTGATTTGCTCTCGTCACTTCCGTTTGATTACGCCTACTTTATCGTGTCATCTTCGTCAGCCGAACAATCGCTGATCAAGGCATCGCGGGCTCTTCGCATCCTCAAGCTTGCCAAGTTGCTATGTCTTTTGCGACTTCTGCGAGTTTCGAGACTGGTGCGATATTTTAAGAGATTCGAAGAGGTAGGGTACATAGATGGCTGATTAATTTCTCTAATCATTTTCTAACCTTTAACAACCGTGTCAATTTGTAACTAAAAACTAGCAGTAAAAAATCACCGAAATTGATTTGACCCAAGAGATCATTTTCTCTTGTTGGACCTTTGAAAAATTGGGACAAAGAAGACTATAGGAACTTAGGTTAAGCAAGCAAGTTAAGAAAATAATAAAATTGACAAATAATTGGAAACTAAAATTTTAATCATGTTTTTAAAAAAACCGTTTTCCAGGAGATTAGGAGCGTGCAACTCCCATGCTATATCACCGCATTTTTACAGACCGCTCTATTTTTGGCCTTCTTTTTCCCGCGTAATAGGTCCGTTCCGGCATGGTACTTGTATGTAGGGAATTAAAACGGGCAGTCTGTTCTTGGTCCAATCAGTGATGAGGAGAAAGACCCAAACAAGCGTTTTTTCTTTCCGCGCTTCTAAATTGAACAGAGGTTCCACTTCATGTTGTCATACCCTTAAGCATATTTTCGAGCCAAATGGAGGATGTTATTAATGTATGTTTCATTGCGTGTCAGTTGCTTAATATCGATAGTGGCCAGCTTCGTATCGTCAAGCTGATTGGCTCTATGCTGTTGCTATCACACTGGAATGGATGTGTTCAGTTTCTTGTTCCGTATCTACTTGAATTCCCAGACAACAGCTGGGTCGTGATCAATGGATTGAAGGTAAGCGCTATAAATAGAGCGGTAATATAAAGAAAGAAATAAATGATAAGGCACTACTCCCAGAGTGAATTGGAATTAAGAAGAGTTAGAGTTTGCGGGGAAAAAACCGGAAAACCGGGTGAGCGTTATAATGTCATCTATTTGGTGATTCGGAGAGATCTTCTCCATATGATACATCCTTAAATCATAAGCTATTATAGCAAAGTCAATAGTTCTGGTCTCAAATTTGTTTCTGTAAACAGTTTTCGAGAATTGGGAGAATGAGAAGCAGCGCGTTCTCACGTGACATAAGCATAACTACAACAGCGGAAGAACAAAATGTTCTCGTTTGCTTGTGCTAACGCTCATGATGCTTGCTTATGATCACTAGTCACCGTTATCCTTGTGCTTACGTCCTAGACGGAGAAAACCAGACTTCATTGAAAACCAGTCAGAATGTACCATTTGTCATATAAGTGTAACAAACACCGGGAATAGGCAATTAACAACCTTTGTTTGGGATTGAAATCGTACTTCTGTTTCAATAGTGCCTCGTTTTCGTTTCGGAGCTAAGAGATCTCTGTCCATTTTCATTCTGAACTGAGGGGTGTGAATACCTGCCTTGCTGATTTAGATTGACTCACTGGTTACATCACAGTACGCTCATCATGACAATTTTAGCCTCAAGGCGGGGGTAAATATAAATTTAAGCGAAATTTGAGGAACTATAAAGAGGGATTAAAACGTAAAAAAAAACCACTACATCTACCAATTTCTAACCTCGAATTTTAATTTTAATACAACATCAAACCTTTAAAATTCCTATTTCCATAAATTTTACCTATCCTTTGAGAAAAACTTTTTGTCCCCAAAATATACCTAAAATCACCAAAACCTTTATATAAAAGCCCGAAACGTAGATATGTTGGATAAGCAACTGGATTGCTTGAAACGTGAACGATATATTTGCGTTAAAACTATAATACCCAGCCAAAAGATGGCCTTGAGGTGTACCCCCGCCTTAATTTTTCAAGTTCGTCATTAATTTTCTCCATCCTTAGTCGTCGTTGGCCCACTTAAAAAAACTGTTTATATTGTAAAACAAAGCTCATTGAATTCACTTCGCCAGGACAAGCCTCCAGCCAGTCAGTACAGCTGGGCTCTGTTCAATGCCATGTCCCACATGTTGTGCATTGGCTACGGACGGTACCCCCCACAGACCATCCCTGAGGTCTGGCTAACGCTGTGCAGCATGACCATAGGCGCTACTTTCTATGCAGTGTTCATTGGTATCATGTCCAGTTTGATTATGTCTATTGATTCGTCCGGGCGACTTTACAATGAGAAGGTAACCAAGTTATTTACATTATGATAGTGACTGAATAACTAGAGTTCTCACATAGCATTCAAATTGCACGTTAAGCTTGGGAATAAACTTATTTGTTCAAACAGCTGTTTTCTTTAAATTAATTTGAAATCTTTTCTTATTTGACCAAAGGCAACCGTTTTATCTTCACGCCACAGACTGTAAAGCTTCTTGAAGACCGCAGTTATCTTCCACCATAGTCAGTCTCATAATGAGTCCTTTGTCTTGTTAGTGCTACACGAGTCAACTTGAGTTACGCTCTTTTGATTATCCTCGGTCTAAAATATAGCTATACAATGATTAACTATCTGTTAAGTTTAATTGGTGTGAGAGTTTGGAAAGAAAGTTTACGCTCATGCATGACAATCATAAGCAATAGTCTCTGTGGAGATTGTGCAAGCTCTAACAAATGGTACAGATGAAAAGATATCGACTATGTTTTCATATGGATCGATCGATCGTTTGGTTTGCTGATCAGATTTATCAATTGATTGATAGAGAGAGACAGACTGAATGACTGACTGACCGATTGAATGATTGGCTGATTTACTGACTAATTAACTGACTGACTAGTTAATTGATTGACTGACGGTCTGATAGAATAATTCATTGACTGACTTACTAATTGATTGATTCCGTGATTGACTGACAGACAGACAGACAGACAGACCAACGGAATGACTGACTGACCGATTGATTGATTGACTGACTAATTCATTGACTAACTGACTGACTGACTAATTGGTTAATAGATTGATTGACTGACAGACAGACAGACAGTCTGATTGACTGAGTGACTGATTGGCTGATTGACTGGCTAATTGACTGACTGACTGACTAATTGATTGACTGAATGATTGATTAACTGACTGACTGATTGATTGAATGATTGGTTGATTGGTTGACTGACTGTTTGTCGACTGACTGACTGATTGATTAATTTATCTTCTTCAGTTGAGTCAAGTGAAGGAGTACATGCGTTATCGGAAGTTGCCGCTACGAATACGCCTTAAGGTGGAGGATTATTACGAACATCGTTTCCACCACAAACTGTTCGACGAAGATATTATACTCAATGAGCTCTCCAAAGCACTCAGGGAGGTAAATAGTCAGCTAGCGGTAATAGTTGAATTCGCACTACTCTGTTACGCAACGCTGTGTGAGGGCGTGCGCTTGCGTGACAGTCATCAATATCTCATTTCACCTCAAAACATTGATGTTAACACAGAGATTTGGGTCGTGAGGAGAGTGACAACTGTCTTGATCTGTGATGAATTTCTCCATCTGATAACATACGAAATTTGAGGAGAATTTGTGCATTAACAGTAACAATATACTGATAGTATGAACATAACATTGGTTGGACATGTTCAACATCTTTCCCAGTGTCTCTTATCTTTCCACACTCTCTCATTCTAGGGGGCGGAGGGAGCGAGGTTGGGACAAGCTTTCTAATTTCGTTTCGTTTCCAGGAAATCTTGGTCCACAACGTGAGCTCATTACTTCACACGGTGCCTTTCTTTAGAAACGGAAGCCGCCAGTTCATCGAAGACATTGTCAGCAAGCTCAAATTTGAGGTGTATTTAACTGGTGAATACATATGCAGGACAGGACGCAAAGGAGATAAGATGTACTTCATTCAAAGAGGAATTGTTGATGTACTCACAAAAGACGGGATTTTGACCACCAGTCTCGGAGACGGATCTCACTTTGGTGGTAAGCCAGATTGAGCACCTACTTATAGCTCCTAGTGACAGGCGTAGACCTATGCCTAGGTAGGTTGCCCTTCTCAATCCCACCCATATAACTCCCCCACCCACCCTAACTCCACCATTCATCCTACCTCCCCACCCACCCAACTCTGTCACTCTTCTGACTCCCCCAAACATCCAACTCCGCAACTCACCCAACTCCACCACTTACCCAACTCCCCCACCCACCCTACTCCCCCACCCACCCTACTCCCCCACCCACCCTACTCCCCCACCCACCCAACTCCCCCACTCACTTAACTCTCCCATTCACCCAAGTCCGTCACTCACTTAATTCCGCCACTCAACAAATTCCTTTACCCACGCAACTCCCCCACCCACCCGACTATGCCACTCACCCAACTCCCCCATCCACTCACCTAATTTCCGCCTGCCCTTATTACATTAGTATCATGCAAATTACAATCTGCATTCTTACATTTTTCTGGGGGTGTACAGCTACCTGCCACCCACGCCCAATTATTTTATTTGCACTTATTTTCACTAGAAATATGTCTCTTGACGAAGGAAGCCCGCAGAGTGGCCTCCATCCGAGCCGCGACAATTTGTAACTTGTACTCGTTGAGATCGTCTCACTTTCATGAGGTACTTATGGAGTATCCTGACATGAAGGTAATGCTTGAAGAAGTCGCCAAAGAGAGGCTTTATCGGATAGGACTACAACCGAACCTGTTAGAACCACTGACAGAGGAGGGGATGACCACAGTGTGAGTAATAGGGCTAGGGGTAGGCTTATTTACCCTCGCAGTAGATTAGCACTTTCGAGAACTTGTGTTGAGTTGAAAACTACTTCGTATTTGCTTTGGCTTTTTTACGCTTTATGATTGGTTTAAAAATCCAGCGCCACTTTCATATCCAATCAGAAGTAAAAGTAAAACTACTTGTGACTGACTTATACTCGTTTCCCGCGCTTTTTGTCGGCTACATGTATTGGGCCCGAGTTTTGATTGGTTTTCTCGATTGTCTGTGTAATTTTTGATTGGTTTAGAGTAATTCAGCTTTGGTTTAACAACACTCAATTGTAACTCACTCTATAGATTGGAACAAGCAGCTTACTTCTGCAATTAAAGAAGATGGTATTGGTTAACAAATTTGAAAAAGTTACAACTTGACTATTACTTGAAGTTGTAGTTATTGCTGATGACAGAACGACAAAGTATGATAAGACGTGATAGAGGACATCGCAGGAACTTTCCCGAGAGTCAAATCAAGGCTTAATTTAGTACGAAGACAAAAAGCGGGAAATTTCTCGTGCGCTACGCATACACTACTATTGGTCTTGTCGTTGTTCCATAGTCCCTATTATTTTCATTTCTGAAACAAGTAAAGGCCTGTCCAAACGGGAAATGTTCGGCGACCAAACACCATCAAACATTGTTTGGTGACCAAACATTTTACCGTTTGGCCACCTTGTTTGGTGCTGTTTGAT
>OMLO01001248.1_pt1 | contig 19183 bp, 10 predicted proteins | sample 1674811 | NCBI WGS metagenome assembly OMLO01 (sample SAMN06265003, study PRJEB25207) | coral metagenome | isolation source: Coral host | place: Mexico:La Bocana,Puerto Morelos, Mexico | collected 2008-11-13 | reverse complement strand
AAAGTTGTTTCCCTTGTTATTTAATTACAACTCTTAATTTGGAGGAACGCCAGCACGTAGTGACAAACACATTAATAACACTCTGCTAATGCTGCAAACGCTCTTTGCCTTATATCTCAAAAATGTAATGTACATGATTTCTCCCTTTCCTTTGTTTAGACTTTCTTTATTATATTATGCCTTTTCATTCTTAACGCACGAGTTTTCACAGTCAAAAGCGCTAGACAGGGTACTTTGGGATGTTTACTTTATATAATTTTCTAATTAAAAAATATTTGCCAAAGTAGCAGCGTGCGAAGTGCACTCAAAAAGACTTAACACGTGTCTTCAAGTTAATTAGCCTTTTCGTAGTTTATTGCGTATCGGTCGCTGATAGTGCCTTTCTTAAACAGCTTTTGTTTTATGCCATAAACCGCAATAGATTCTAGTTCTGTCGATCTGGTACATGCATGTGACCTTGGTGAAATCAGTGACACGCCCACATTGTCGTCGTTACTAAAAATATCCTCTGCAATAAACGATGGGTTTCAGAAAGCTTATTAAGCTGATGTTGCTTTCTTATCGTGCAGTTTATTTTTTTTTGATAAGGTGTAAATCGGATTACATTGCTACACTAAAGGAATCTTCATACCAGACCAGCAAGGAATCTTTGTGCTAATGTTGTCACGTTTGACAGTTTGTTTACCAACCAGAAAACGGGGAGGGTTTTTAAGTAGTACAGACCGATGAAATTAACAAAGCCTTTGGTGTTTGTTCGCATTGATAGAAGGAAAACGTTGAAACAAAGAACACGCCCAGAAACAAAATGCAATTGAAATGCAAGGTTCCACGTCACAAAATTGTCACAAGTCGATTGATTAGAAGGGAAACCCTGTCGCCAAGTATCCACTTGAATTTGAGTGTAAAACGTGGGGAATTAATAATTAAGGATCCTTCTTAACGCCAGGTCCTTACAGCAGTGTTTTGCGGAAAAGTAATTAAACAGACAAGAAATGATGGGATGGTTAAACATATTGATAACAGTTTTTCCACTTCTTTTTTGTCTCTATCAAAGAAATGCCCAGTAAACTTTTCTATAATTTCTCGGCTGGAAAGTCATTCTATTTAGTAAAAGCGCAAGTCACGTTTCAGTGAAAACGGGGAAAACATGATGCACGAGTAAACATGATTTAGAAGAATATTTGCGCCATTCTGGTAGTCCTATCTATTTCAACGTTTTAGCTTTCTGACTCTTGACTTCCTTTCTTTTTTTCATATACAAATTAATAGTCAATCTAATGAAAACTATTGAGACTCATGCATTGTGATACTATAGATACACAGGGTACAAGTAATAAAGGCTCTTTGTTTTCTTTCAAGGTGAAAGGTAACAGAGAATGGCATACCATACTATAGCCTTTGAAATTCTTTTCAAATTGTCATCTCAACTTCATTGTGGGGAAACATTTGACATCAACATTTATTTACATTAGAAATGCCATCTGCCTTGGGGGCAAATTCGCCTTATTTCTGAAGGAACAATGTTCAACTACTAAGACTAAACAGGTTTAATTAAATTCTGTGTTTGAAAATGGAACATACTCGAAAATAACAGCAAACAGTGACACGCAGTGTAGCCATCAAACAAGTTTACTTCTCAGTTGCCTGTGTCCGTCAACCCCCCAAGGATATTTATGTCGAGATAAATTTACGAAACTATTTGAGTTGAAGAAAGCATTTTCCTCCGAGCATTTGAGAAGTGACACCGAAGAAAGATACTGTATGAAACAGTATTTTAGCTTGGCTTGTGTAATTGAACGTCCTTGTTTTAACTAAGGCACTTGGGGAATCGGCAAGGCGCGCAAAGCAAACGTTTCACGGATTTAAGACTGTAATACAAGAACTTTAATCATGCTTTAAACCTTGCCCTTATACGACATAAAAAGTGTAACATTCAAGCAGATTAGTGTGTTACGTTTTTCAAGTGGTGTTTAGCTTTCCTTAGTAGAACAGAATTCTCTTATAACCAGTTACCAATAACCTCAAATGTATGTAATGTAGTGGGAGATCATTGGAGCCGAGATGATTTGAACAATTTTGCAGTCCGGACTTTGAAAATAATACGAGGCACAGTCTCACAAGATTTTAGTTTTCTTGAAGAAGGAAGTAGTACGTTTTGAAGAGGCTTCTGGTATGTTTCGATAGTAGCAAGTATATTGGCATACACGAATCAGTGTAAAAATCTACCCACTTCACATATTCTGCTGTAGCTAGTTTATGAAAGAAAAACCCAATAAAACAAGAGTGGACAAAAACAGCATCATGTTTTCGTTAGGAAATCGTATGGTTTTCGATGAACAAAGACCTAAGTGAAAAATAATTAACGAGTTAAAGAAATGAAAATATCGAAGAGCCTTGTTTAACGGTAAAGAGTGTTAGTAAAACCACATACATTGAGATCCTCTCGGTGACTAATTCCATTTTAGTTTATTAAGATTGGTTCATAGAAATCCAACAAATAAAGACGAAATGTAGAGAAATGGCATAACATGCATTCACGAAAATAGCATTTGACGCTTCAGTGAGAAGTCAGCACATGTACAAAGAAAAACGCGAGGACTTTTAAGTGAACAGAAGTGAGCAGTATAACTAACCTGGTGCAAAAACATTAACCCACTATGTGGCCCAAAAGGATCGGGTGGAAATTAACGGTATCGGGCACGTAACACGTAACACTAGACTATCAGTCCCTTGTCGAGAGCTTGGATTTTGCACTTGATACAGTCGTTGTCAAAAGCTGGGTAGGAGGTAAATTATAATCACAAAGACCTGGGGGATATAAATTAGAATCACAAAAACGTTTACAAAGTGTCTGTAAAAAAAAACATAGGATTTAAAACTTATCGAGCAGCACAAAAAGAGAACCAGGGTCTGTGTTAAGGCATGTAGTCTATAAATAAGTTGATGATTGAACAGTGTATGCAATAAGCAATGTATAAAAGACAAATTTATAACAAACGGAAGTGAAATTACAAAGTACTTGTACTCGCACAAGAATAGACATACCTTTTCGGTATCTTTCTTCAAAAGCAGAAGCTACCAAGAACGAATCAATCGTTGAAATAAGATTTACGAACTGAAGAGACATTTAAGAGTTGAGGCGTGAGAAAATCTTGCACAATTATAATAGTATTATCCGGTTTTCTTTTCCCTGTTTGTCTTGACTCTAAGGTCGTCTATTCTTTTGTCAACTGTTTGTCTCCACGTTTGTCTCTATTCACAACGCCACCAGTTTTCAGTTCAAAAGATGGCTTGTTAATAGTTCAGTAATACAAGCCTGCTTTAAGCTGGTGAAATAAAGCCTCAGTAAAAAAAACTTATTGTTATCTCTGAGTTAAAGGAATTCATTTGTAAATGCAGTTTCATGAAAATACTTCCCGTTCATTATGAACGTAGGTAGCTTCGCTAGCAAGTGAAAAACAGCCCTGCTTAGTCAATTTTGCAAAGACAACTTACATGAGTGGACTCGGTTTGTATAGACTTAATGGTGTTTACGGAAGAGGGGCACAGAAACGTTTCCCGTGTAATGGAAGACAAGCAAAGGATAAACGAAAGCTTCAGTCGGTGGTGAGGCCTTGTTAGTATTTATCAGCTGACAGCGGGAATGAAGAGATCTACCTCTATTTCTGGCGGCCCGAGGAGAAAAGATTTTAGCGATGTTGGATGCAGTTGTGTCCCAGTACGCCCACGTGCTTTGTGAAAATCTTTGCAGTACAGAACAATAAGACTCGACTTTAAGCACTTATCCAAGCTATTTTTATTCATGGAAGAGAAAAGATTTGCAAATGTAATGACACGAAATCATTTTCAACCAGGTACCGTCAGCTATCAGACAAGACATGCCATCACACAAATCTTTAAGAACACTCTGAAGTTTTGGGTTTCAACAAAGAAACGTTTTTTTAGAGAAAAAAAAAGAGCCTGTGTGCTTCTGTTTTCTCATTCAAAGTATTTGTTTCTTCAGACAAACCCGACAAATCTTCAAAGAATAATACAGGGCGGAGAAATACGTAGACAAAGAATCTTGTTTTTTTAAAAAAAGATTCGCAAATCTGTTAGATATACCTACCGTTAGTTTACGCATCGATGGGATTACAGGATTAAGAAATAAATAGAAAAACTCAGGAAAGGCAAATTTAATTTGGAGAAAAATGGATTTGCAAATACTTCGGCGACAGAGCATTTGTTTCACAGAGCCCACATGCCATCAGACTGACAAACCTCTGTGGAACAGGTGCAATATTACGCGGCTGGTGCCCTGTAGTTCTGCTCAATGACATTTTGGTATGCTTCTCATTTTTATCGCACGCGGTACCATGTAGGAGGGGATTTATTGTCTAAACAGATGGTGACTTTGTGATGTGATATCTACAGTCTACTTTAGTATCTTGATATCAATTTTTTGCTTTGATACCGATTTCAAGCCTTCACGCTGAAAATTCTCACATTTTACCATACATTAAGTCTGTTATACTTCTGGAAGAGAAACGTGTTTATGATTTTGGAAAAAACAGGTCGTTAATTGCTGAACAAATAAAGAGCCACACTAATCTTTCAAAATGAAACTTGCATGTACGTTTCGCCTGATTTTATTTTTCTAAGAGACCCGAGAGTCTCCCTGAGTTAAATAGTGAAAGAGCTCGTGCAGTTTCATTTCGCATTAGGAAGGCTTTAAAATGACTTCTAAGTGTCTTTTTATTGCATTGCAAATTATTGCAAATTCGTGCATGGTTCACTTTCTTTCAGTGCTGTTTGGATGCCATCCAGATGTACATTCGCCAGGGTACCTAAGCACGAGGACATCGTTATACTATCCTGAACGTTCACTTCCCAGGGAAGCAACCGGCCGCCTTAGCGAACAAAACTCTCAAGAGTTCCTTTGGCCAAGGGGCGTTTTCATTAAAGCCTAGAGCATTTTCTAGAGAACAGTTAAAATTCACCAAAAGCTTAGTGAGTGGTGACTGGAAACAAGAGTTAGATAGCGGGCTTTTATTCTGCGCAGAGAACAGACACAATGATCTCAGTCTCTTCAGCTACGTCCTTGGTGTTACTAGTTTCTTCTGATTTACAAAGCTTTTAAAACCCCATGCATGCAGTGACTTTGTTCAATAATTGTCTGGCGAACAAAAGGAAACATTTCCTGCAAGACTTGAATAGTAAAGTTTTCGTGAGACTTGGTACAGCATTCGTCGAGAATGGATGCTAATTGTTTATAGTTCGTTTTCCCGTTCATTTGAAATCACGCAAGTATTATAATTCAACAATATTTTCACGTCGCTCGAAATTTGTCAGAGCTGACATCTGCAAGGTAATAATGGTCAATAATTTTGTACCCAAAAGTGATTAATTATCATAATATTCCTTTTCAAACGCTGTTATAGTAAGTAGTGAACTCTAATAGATTCTTCTGATGTTTCTGTATTCGCTGGACAGGGTCTTGGCGACTCTATGATTAAAAATATTAAGTAGTCTTCTGTTTAATCTTTACTGATGCTGAGAAGTAACGCTTGCGTGCCCGTCTGTTTCCTTTCTACTACTTCATGCGTGGTATATTGTCGGTTTTAATAAGTGCAAAAGTGTTGCGTTTTGACATACTGTCATTATGTTCGAGGTCTGTCAACAAAGCAATTTCTTTCCTTTGTCTTCAGTGTTGTTTCGTAATTTGGCAGTCATAAAAGGTGTCCGTTTCTTAAGTGAAACAATCGAAAAAGGAAATTTAGAACACCAGTGTTCCACCTGAAAGACTTGTGGCCCTCTGCAAAGCAAAACCGCCCCCTCTTCATGAAGTCACCCTACTTGTGGCTACATTATTTCTCCCTAGAAACGCATTCTTTAGTTTCCTGTATAAAAGTAGTTCGTTTTTCTTGGTGTAGAGAAATATCATTGTCTCTTTGGGATGCAAATAACGAAAAATACCAGAACAACTAGGTCTGTGACAAACAACTCCCGGTATTATGAATCAAACAGACGCATTTCTGGAGAGGCTGTCACGATTACATTTTCAATTATTCTCAAATGTATATTGAAAAGTCGAACTGTCTTATTTGCTTGCTTTTAATAAGCGTTCCACTTGGGTTGCTGTCACGTATGACACTTCAGGCATAAGATGTGTTTCTGTCGCTTCACATACGAAATTTCTCAAACTTGTAACAGTAAATCGTGGTTAGCTACAGGTGCAATTGTTCTAGACTTTGAAAAAAGAAACAAATGTTCTTGCCTTCCCGCTGCTTCTTACGCCCTTTATAGTGCCCATGAATGTGGTTTTCCTATGCTGTGCGCGCCCCATGCGACAGTTTATTTTCACGATCACCTAACGCTTGCAGTGGTCACATGATATCTATCAGTTAACTTTTCACTGCCCCAAGTTATTTTTTTTATTAAAATTGACTATCGTTAAACGAACCAAAATCGACGAATATCCTGCGAAGAAGCAAAGTCAACTTTGCCAAAGTGTTTTATCGGTGTCATTGCTACACTCATGAATACGATACATTTTAGTATATTCTATTAAGACTGAGAATATTGTACATTTTTATAAAGTAAAGGGGGGTTTTCTGTTCAGTTATTTTGCTTTTGATTTGTTTTGAAGTAAATCGTTCGTTCTTGTGTCAAATAATGTTCCTCAGTGGGTTGGTTTGTGGGAATCATTGAATAAAGGAGAGAGGGGGAGGGGGGTGGCTGGAAGAGCTGGCAAACAATCCAACTACAAAGAAAGTACTGTTTTGTGTTTAGAGAACCCTTTTTATTTCTTATCATTGGAACTAAGCGTGTTAATGGCAGGATGGCAAGGCCCAATTGTTGTTAATAAAGAGAAAGAAAGCACTGAAAACTCGGTAAAAGAACAAGTCTCGCGATGCATTGAGCGAGCATTATATTTATGTTTCTTCTTTCAGTTCTCATTAACAAATACATAATTTTGAATCATGATCATATATATATCTGGATTAATTTTAAAAGTCTATCTATTTGCATTTACAAAATAGCATCACATATAAACAAAATACTACGAAACTGTCATTATTACTCAAATATGGTACATCATATCAACATTAACACCTTTCTTGGAAGAAACTGTTTTTAAAATCATACAAAAACTGATTTCATTGTCTAAAATTCTCTAAAATGTCCTTTTTGAAAGGAAGAGTATAGGCTGGAATCATCACACGACAGTGAGCAAGTTTAATAGAACTCTATAATATCACGGCATATCTATTCATTGAATTTTTCCTATAAAATCTTCATAAACCGAAAGTTTCAGAAACTTTCTGGGAATATAATCAATAATTCTATATTATATTTCTGTATGTCTAAAAATACTTCACTAGGGGCTATCGACGTTCAACGCGAAACAAAACAAGTCAGGCGTAAATCAGTAAACTTTGTTAATTTTTTCTATCAACCTTAACTCGAATGCATGTCCATGACGGGCTGTGTCATTGTCAACACATTTTCAGACGAAATTAAAGTGGGCGATGTTTGTGTGGAAGGTATAAGCTGTGCTCCGGGGTGTCCAGGATGACCCGGGTGACCGGGGTGATGAGGATGAGCGTGTGGGTGCCCCGGTGGGGGCATCATCATAGCATGTGGATGACCAGGGATATACATGGGCTGACCCTGGTGGACTGAGGTTGGAGGCATAGGTGATCTGTAGGCGTGTGCGGGCATTTGAGCGTGCATTGAATGTGGTCCTGCAGACATGGCTGACATAGGAGGTATTGTACCAACTCCACTCACTGAGGGATCGCCTGTTTGGATGTACCCTCTTGGTCCAAAATGTGGCGGTTGTGGGACTCCGCCATCCATGTGGTAATTGGGATGTGGAGGAGGGTGATGCTGATCTGGGTAATATCCTGGGGGGGCTCCTGGAGGGCCGAATCTTGGGCCCGGTGAAGGAAGACCTTGACCTAACGAGTTTTTCCGCCGTCTTGACTTGAACACCGTGACAACCGGTGACTTTCCTGCTCTGTTCGAAGCATCTATCATCGGTTGAACAATACGTCTTCTGGCGTTGATGAACCTGCCAAATTAATGAAACAGTTTTAACATCTTGCTCCTGGATGTTGCAAAACATCAACAAATGGGGTGACAAAACTTTCCGGCAAGACACGAACAGGAAGGAAGAAGAAACCGACACAGAAAAAAATATTGGACTTGCAATATTCTTTTCGTTTTATAATTTACTTTGCTGCTGAAAATAGCATTTTAAGCTTCCTTGCTTTGTTCACTCCTAAGTTCATCATCACTGTAAGGCTTTATTGAGACAAGCTGGCATGAAAACTGGAGTAAAATAACTCTGGAAAATATAAAACACAAAAACAAGCACACTCACCAGTTGTTAACTTGTAGGATAGTTAGACCGGTTTCTTGAGCTAAAGACCGCTTCTGTTCCTCAGATGGGTACGGATGCTAAGAAGGTAAAGATATAAAAAAACTCGTTTATTCCATGCTTTACATCCATCCATTGTGATGGAGGACAATCGGAATTACAAGAAGTAAGTACAAAGGGAAAAACTGTAATTACTCTAACAAAAACACGAAACCCGAAGAGACTTCGTTTTTATTTTTATACGACAGAAACCACCGATAGGATCAGACGTCGTAAACGAGAAGTGAAAAAAACATTTCAAAACTTTTAATCATGGTTTTTAAGCAGTTACATTGCGTGAGACAGGTTCTAAGAAACAAGGGGCCCAAACTGGTGCCACAAAGATCAATGCCTCCACCAGTTTATTTTGAGTTCCTCTGCTCTCAAGAATTTAAGACCCCTGTAGTTTAAGGAGACTATTAAAATTTTCTACTAGGGTTCAGTTGTTCTTTGAGATCACAAAGAAAGAATGAGAATTAAAAGAATTTTGTTTTTCTTAAATAGGTACAAAGTAAAAGAAGCCCGCTCCGTGATGTAGTGCTTTTTCCCACCAGCCTATTTTGTTCTGTTAGTGCACAGCACCAAACAAGCAAACAGGCCTGTTGCTTATTGTCACAAGCTATGAACTGTGGCAATTTGGTTATCGCTTAGGGTTTGTTCTAGTGAAGGATAAAAGAAACGGAACAAACATGCATAGGGCAATATTTTTTACCGTTAAATGTTGAAAAAGCCAGGCCTTCATTATGTTGGTGGCAGCTTTAGGGAAGATCCCTCGTTTCTTCTGGCTTTTCTTCGACTGTTCGTCGTCGGTATTGTCTCCCGTACCATCTTCCGAGCCAACAGACGTGTTTAACGATGGGTCTGAAATGAAGAGGCACGCCATGTTTTCTAAGAAAATACTGTCGTTACCGAGAGCCACTTCAAGACCTTATTCTGTTACACGTAGCACTGAGAGAATATTGAAACCGACAGTAATGAATACGACACGTTGTTAAGGCGATCACATTTGCAAGTTTTATCCCCTCATTCACTTGAAAGGGTTTAATAGCGTCGACAGACAGTTTTGCATACAGGCAGGATTAGGCTCGATGTGACAGCCTAATTTTCTTGTGTAGGCTTGAAGGTTAACACTCTCTGGCTGCTGCCAAAGAGAAGAGGCTTACAGCAACACCTGCTACTCTAGTTTCCTGTCAAAAATCACAAAGACCTACTTGACACATTCCCAGAACTTTTCGCAATAGCGCTATTGGTGTCATTCAAGACAAGACAACCTATTTCCTTCAAACACATATTAGTGAAAACACTCCAAGTTCCCATCGAATGGATGACTGCGATAAGAGAGCGGCGATATGCACTTCTCGGGGAAACAATGAAGAGGAACGGTTTTCCTTTGTCAGTTAGAAAAGGAGAAGATATTTTTCTTTTGCGAGGGCCCCACCCTACACTCGAGTACCTCCACCGCTTTGCCCCAGCCACTTTTTTTCACAACAACGCATGCCACATTATGCGCCTTAAGAAGCGATAGTGTAAATAGTGGGTGGAAAAGGGAGGAAATGTTAGCTCAGTGTCTTGGATTAAGTAAACATCACGAAAGAATGCTAAATACTCCAAGTCAAACTCCCTTTCTCTCAAAATGACATCTTTATGAAAATGAGGCGAAACGCAAGCAAACATCTGGTTGGAAATTGAATAGACCTGAAGGAAGGAGAAAAATAACATGGAAACGCGGTCGTTCACCCCACTAAATAACAGGCATGCTGCGAAGCAATGAAGTTGGTACCTAAGCCTACCGGATTATTAATGGCAGTAAAAACTTAATCCTTCTTAACGTACATGCGTGCATTTATGTCACTCGATAAGTAACATTCGTCATACATCAACGAAGGATTAACAAAAGATCACTTTCTACATTTCAATCGAAGGCTTTGACTTTGTTGATGAAATTTTATAACCGAAGTAAAAGTAAAATATTTAACTCTTCCCACTTGTTCTTGAGGAAAGTTCTTGCTCTAATCCTTTGACAAGAAACAATTAAGTTAATCGAACGCTATCACCGCGTTTTACTTTGGCTTTGTTTCCTATCTCTAAAAGCACCAAAACCAAGATGGGAAACTTGAGCACGATTTAAACTAACTTCAACAAGTTGATAAGACAGTGAATGGCTGACCAAGCCTAAAACCCGCGTTATTTGAGCTTAATTAATTTGGTCAAGGGGCATTGCCAAGATAAAAGACTAGAATTTCACCACCATGAGAAGAATTTACAACAGCTAGATGCTTGAAATTTGACACTCCCAGTACTTGGATGCTGACAAAATCCATCAGGTTCACTTAAATACTTACAACAGCCCTTAGTCATACTAATTCATGTTACTCTTCTTTCACCTGGTATTCGCTCGTGACAGCAATAAAGCTCTTGAAACTGTTTTCCGTGAGGCATCTTCGAGAGGGCATAGAAAGTACGAATTCCAAAACCACTTGAAAGCCACAAAAGTCTTTAAAAAGTTAACGATTGTGGAAGCGAGACGAGCTCGGTGAGAAGTGGCGCGCACTAATTTGCGAGAGCTCGTTCCTCTTTGTTTTTCACTTCTAGAATCCCGAAACTAAACCCCGGAGATTGTAGATATAAGTGACGACAAAAGCATAATGAATTATTGGTTGACACTACTTCAGGAAATTACTGGAGGAAATTGCAAGAGGCTATCTTGTCAGATTTATCAAAGAATCAAGAAATACTGTCAAGAATTGAGACAATGACAGAAAGGGATGGTACACATGCACTTAAATGAAAGGCAAGCTATTATCGGCTTCAATATTTTTAAAATACACACATTTTCCAACTTAAGTGAGCTATATGAAATCTTGACAACGAAGGCTTACGTCGCATAAAGACAAGAAGCTCTTGTCAAAATTGCCCGAATAACTGACATGGTCTTGTGGTTAATTAACATTTGGCTCCATTCCTGGGAGAAAAATTGCTGATTAGTGGCGAAGCCGAAATTTTCGAAAGAGCCTTCGTTTCTGACAGGCGAAGACTATTTTATAAATATTCTTTTGTTCATTATAAATGATTTTTTTCAGTTTTCGCTTTTCAGAAGACTTCATGTTTGACACTCTGTAAACGAAAATGGCACATCTGTTACTAGCTGTTAATTTTATCGTCTCTTTATTGTCAAAATAATTTCTCCAAGCGATTTTCTTTTCCTTTGTTTGATCACACAAAGCGAACTAGTTTTAAGAGAAAAAAATTTTGCCGTTCGCCTCGCCCTAATTGTAACTTTTCTTTGACAATTAGTGATGTTTGTACTAGAAAATATTCTTGTCACATCGCAATCAAAAGAAGGCGTTCACCGAATGGAAAACACGCGATAAGCTATCCGCGAACTTTTTAGGGCTCATTTCGAAGCCTCATTATCGATCCCTGTCTGTTTATCATTTGCAGACACATTAAAAAAAGCGAAAGCGCTCGGGAAAACGTCTTCCGTGTACAATGTTTTGCTTGTGCTAGCAAACGACATTTAATGACTACAACCTTATGCATATGAGGGAAACGTAGCAGAATTTGCATATGCCTTATCCTTTCGCGTCGTAAAACGCGTAAAGTGATATTCTTTTTAATTACCAACAGAAAGAAAGCCTTTATGCAGCTGTGTCAACAGAGACATAAAGCTTTCAACTCAATAAAAGCCCACAAGAATAGACGTAGGGCTGAACCAATAATTTCACTGTTCAATCCCACTCTTTATATAATTGCCAACGTGGATTACAACAATGGCCAAGAGCTACTCATTTAGCATAATAAAGGCGCGATAAAACAGTACCCCCCGATAAATTCTCCTTTTAGTGATATATTATTGAAGACATTATTAAAAAGACATCGAATACGGAAACAATTTAATAAAGAAGTGATAGAAATGTCGCTTTTAATAAAAGCTTTAGTCATTTCCTCACCTTCCGGAGTTGTGGGCCCATCGACCCCAGAGTTGGACGGTGGTCGAGACGACGATTGAGAGTTGGAGCCCGAACCGGTTGCTTCATCTCCTTGACCGGGTTGCCAGCTCGCAGGGTTCGGTGGCTGCAAAGTGCGAAAAAAAACAAGCACATAGATGAGAGATAGATCGCGTGAACTGCTCGTGTTATCTTGCGAAACACGAGGAAACAATTGAAATCCTTTCATAAAGTTGACATTGCGTGAATAAGAAAAGCAAAGCGAGAGGTGTAAAAATTTCGACATCTAACAAACTTTTTGTCAGTAGTGATTGTGAAGAGGTAATTGACAAAATCCCACCTACAACAAAATTTGCCCGTCGTGCTAATAATTCTACAAGTTAATCTGCCATTTCGCTCTTTCATCCCCGCGCTCTGTCTGAGTGCGCGCTTGTTTTACCTGTCTAAGGTGAAAACAGGTAACCATTCAATTGTTAGTTATTTTGTCAGGTTCAAAACGAAGAGGTGTGAATTTGATCTTAGATAAATGCCTAGTGTTTGGGACACGAAAGAACCTTTTTTCAACACGTCAATCCGCCAAAAGAGCTGTCTAGGGGCAATAAAAACTTCTAACAACTTGACAAAATACAACGCCATCACAAGTGTCCAATCGATGTTTTACAAGATGACTTTTTGTGACTTTTTGTGACGGCTCGTTGTACGGGCCGTCTTTAATACAGTAACCACACAACAAATTGTTTTCACTTCTCCATTCAACTTGTTGGACAATGGAAGTTTTTAAAACATCGCCGCGGGGCGCAACGTAAATACTGCAGTCAGTAATTATCAATCAAGCAATGTGTCCCGAACACTTAAACCGTTCGCCCTGGGCCGCACTCGCTGCAGGCAGTTCGCTTCTGACGCGGGATTGCCAAGACAGTAACACTGCGGTATCATTCTCGAGACTTATTAATAGCCATTCATCCACTTAGATGATAATGTGATGTTGTGAGAGAAATTTACACCTTCAAGAAGGTTGTCCATGAGAGGAGAATTTTGCCAAAGAAACAACTGCGCCCTAGCGTGGCGCTCGGTCATTTAGAAGGATGACACATCGGGTTACAGTACCTGTGGCAGGGCGCTTTCTGGCGGTGAATCGATGTCCAAAGTATCGCTGTCGCTTCTGCTTTTGCCTATGTTTTCCTTCTCGTCCATAACAAGATCAATGGGCATTTTCCCCTTAAGGCAGGAAATGTAGCGCTTACAAAAGTTGTCACACAGCTCGTGCACCTAGAGCGAGAAAACAAGAGCTGTATTGGATTATGTGGAATTTGTTTTTACAACGGAAACAAACTCCCCCAATTTAAACTTGACTATAGTGTTAGCTCGAAGAAATACCTTTGAAATCCATCGAATAAAAGCAAATGACAGGGCGAGATTAAATTTCTAACTACGATAAGCGTAATGTATGCATTATGCAAATTCTCGTCTGAAAAATGTCTGGAGCTTCTTGCTTAAATACATAGATCTGATAGCCTCACAGAACTTGAAAATACCCTTTACCTTTCTTCTTGCAGAGCTAGCTTTTGTGACTGCTCATGGCTGACTAGAAAATGACACCCGCGACATCACAAACTTAAATAAATATTTTCTTACCTTTTCTAATTCCAGGAGGTGAAATCTCAAGACTTGGATCGATTGAATCATCTAGAATTAAAATAACCCCAAAATTGGCCAAAAATCAGCACAGAAAAAACAGGATTCCTTCATGCTATAAATCGCGACACCGAGAAGATACAAAGCGCTGACTGACTGCTGTGCGTGTATAAATCAACGTATAAAGGCGTCGAAGCATGTGGCAACATTTTGTGTTATTTAAATTCAATCAACCGGGTTCGTATTAATATTTTAACACGTCCACCTTTGAAATGATACCTTACGGTTTGGGTAAACGAAAACAACACTTACCAAACTATCGACTTCGTGGTTGGACGAGAAAAGCGTCTTGTCACTCCTGAACTAAAAACACAACAACAAACGGAAACCATTATGAGATTTCGGCCGATCATCCTTAGTGTGTGACTCGAGAATAAAAACTGTAGCACTTCAAGGACGGTTTTGACCGATCACGTCAGACTAGCATATCACTGGATGCCCGTCCCCTGAAGGCCTGGGGGAAAATTGTAACTACTGAGCTAGAAACTGTTAACATACCTGCTTCGAAAATACCTGGATATCCTCGTTGAATGAAGCGGATGAGCACACGTCTCCTCCAACAGCGCCTGGTTCCCGAGGAGTGCACGTTGCCAACTCGCATTTCTCGAATATGAGCGCGAGAAGAGGGAACAGCGAATGCCTGGAATTAGAGCATTCATGTTAATGAATAGAGTTCAGTTAATAAGCGTCCATTTAGTGAGGTGCAGTGAAAAGGCCTGCGATCATGATCCTGCAGGATGTCTCGTTGTAAAATAGCCAAGACGTGCGCTTGTGACCGTCATGTGTAACTCTACCTATTTGAGCATGTGAAGTTGACAGCGATCACTAAGATTCTCGGATAGATCAGTCGATCGTGAGTGAGTGATACATTTAGCATGACATGCAAATCTGAGCTGTGAGCCGATCGTAACGTACGTACCCATATATTAACTCCTTATCTCTCTTATGAATATCAGAAACGGCGCTCATCGCATTCGACACTCCTCCTCCAGAGACTGGCGTGTGATGGTACGGCGAAGTGGCGCTCGTATGGTTCATGTGTTGTATCTGAGCTGAGCGACTGTGATCGTACATTGAGGTTGCAACGTCCATCGCGTAAGGGCCCACTTCATCATAAGGCTGCAAAATTAAACGATTTTGTCAGCTGTTGCGTAAGCCTCCTGCAAATCAGAGCGGAACAACAGCGCTAAACAAGCATAAAATGATGCACACACACCACCAGAAGCCGGCATCACGGGTAAACGGAACGCTCGGTTACTGACCCGTTGTGCCATACGCTGCTTATTCGCTCCACTCCAGGGTTACGAGCCGCTTTGTGGAGGATTGTTATCGTAAAATTGCTGCAAATGTTTAATCCTGAATTCTGACAATCAGTTTAGGGCTAACACAGTTGGATAGCTTTCTAAACTTACAACCCGTCAACTCAATGTAAGGAAAAGATGTGTACGGCCGTCAACACAACTAGTAACGAATTGTCAAGCCTGTCTCGTGGCTTTTGGCCACAAGTCTGTCAATCACCTTTCAAAATCTCCATGGGCCCTTGTCACGTAATGAGCGTGAGAGAGTTTTACAGTTGATCAGGATCTCCGAGCAGATTTCGGTGAGAATTCTCTCTCTCAGGAGGCTTTATGAACCAATAAATATATTCAGGAAGGACTTAAGGTTGTATTAGACTTGACAAGGAGTCTCGAACATTAATAAGCTTTTTCCCTTGAAATAAAACAACGCAAAGTACTTTGGAGCGGAGGCAAAGCCATTAGTCAATTCTCCTGGGTATTTTCATAAAAACCAGCCACTTTTCAATAATACCTGGTGGAACCAATTAGCTTGACAGACCAATCAGAGCCCATCTCATCCGCCAAGCCAAATAATGTGTCTAAACATTTCAATCTCCATTGTCTAAGCCATCGTGGTTCTTTACGCAGTATCTGGGGCGTGTCATTCTTTTCAAAAGCTTACAACAAAGTAATCGAGTGCAATTTTGACCGTGTAACTAAAGCCCCTATTGAATGGCAGTTTATTAAAAACACGCTGTGGGCTTGCCATAGGCATGGTTTCCGTGCTTGCATGCTTCACATTTCATACCCCCGTTTAATTAGAACACAAAACAATTTACAAATGTCTCGATGCGTTGGGAAGTATGTAAAACAACCCATTGTCGTTCTTGATTGACAGCATTCTAACACCTGCTGTTAATTGGCTTTGTAGTGTTCCTGACTGGGAAAGGCTTCCCAAAACAGCACAAAATGAACTTTAATAAATGCGTTTAAAACTCAAATACAGCTGAAACAAAGAAAAAGTAAGAACATGCTGGTCAATTTAGACATAACGCTATCACAGAAAAAAATTGCGCCCTTTCGTTCTGGTGGCCGTTATTGAATTTGTCGTAAATTGAAAGTAATTTTGACGGATTGTGTTTCACTATCAATTTCCTTGTCTGTTTGATAACGAAGAAATGTGACGCCTTTTGTCAAAAGCTGTCAGAAAGGCGGAGAACAGCGACATTCACCTGAAAACAACACATCCAAGCGAACATACTTTGAAACCGCATTGGATACTGTGTACTTGTCAGGGCTTGCTGTGTGGTTCATTGTCATTAAAGTGAGCTAAAGTTGCGCTCTTTTCAAAAGCTGATCCTTCGCGTAATCCTAAACAATTCCGCCGATCGTGTTCGTGTGTTTACTGACAGCATGCCAAGCAGTGTTTACGCGCCTGTCCATACACGTCTTCCCGTTGTTTTGCAAACTATTATCATCAGCACTTTGAAAAGCTCGTTTACAACTGAGGCAAGTGCCCTAGACTAAACGCTCGGGTTTAGCTTAATCTTGAAAATCTCTGATTTGTTCATGCAAATTAAATACGTGATGTGGCGGGCGTAGAGAGGTGAATGCAGGACCGAAGTTTAGTTTATAATTAGCAACTGAAACTGGACACTGTTTTATATGTGCTCCCTCAAAGCGAGTAAAACTTACGCGATCACCAAATAAATCGAGAATCTAATTTTAAAACCAGTCTTCGCACTGTGTTTCATCCGATTGCGCGTTCCTTCGACTGCCCTTTGGCAGCACTGAACGTAACGAGAACAACAATAAAAAACACTCAATAACACTGCAGGCACCCCAGCCAGATGGCGTAAACATTAGCATTAAAAGACGGAGTTATGACAAATTTGTTCGCGTAATTTTAATCATTATCAAATTAATCCCATGCGAGGTGACTTTTTTCAGTTTTCAATCTCCATAACGATTTCCAAACGTTGCGGAATTGAAAAACATACTGGCGTAACTTGGCTAGTTTGGCATCCACCTCGGGTTTCATTAGCACGATAAACAGCGCGCAGTGAAACATAATCAGCTTTTGCTATCACCTGGCAAGATGTGGTTTTTTTTTCGCGGAGCGCGCGAGATGAGTACGTCTGAACCAAATAACTGTAACGAAAATTTGTTTGTCACCCGGGTTGTCGTACATTTCAACATTCAGTCAAGCAAGTGACGTTCTGGCGAAAACCTTCATCCTTCAAGCTGACATCTGCTAATTAGATCCTCGTACTTATCTACCCAGCGCACGACAATGATTAGCCGCATGAAAATAATATAAAAATCATTACGCTTTACTTTGCAAAAGAATTTCAAATAACAGATAAAACAAAATATACACAGATCAAGAAACCAAGATTGCCGACGAGCTTGGAACGTAAATAATTTAACTTGGGTATAAGCAGACGCATTTTTTGAATCAACAAAGCAAAACCGCAACTGGCATTCCATTCCAGAAAAAACTATGCATCAGAATATTTTATCTGCCCAGCATTGCGGACCCTTGTTATTGAACGCATTATTTTTCATTGATCAAAATCTCATGGCTTGTTTTCTGTTATTTTATTGACATCTTGTTTCGCTTAAACGCAGAATGAAAGACAGCGAATGAGAGCGTTCGACAGGGTGATAACTGCTCGACTATTAAAACCGCGAAAGGTTGATGTATGTGACAAGCGAGGCTTGAAAACTGCGAAAGTTTTGACACGTTTTAATAACATACAGTCTGATATGATGCCTTCGAGGCCTCTGGTCACGCATCACTGAACCTTTTGCATTTTCCTGGGCGCCACAAATTTACCACGGTTTCCACTTTCTGTTCTTTTTGAATAATGACACGGCAGCTTTGCTTTAATGAAGTTATGCTTCAATACTCGAAATTTCTGACAGATATATCTGACAAACAATAAAAAGGCTTCAAATGTTTACATTCCCTGCGCTTTCCTTTCTAAATGCCAGACCAAGGTTCGTTGGTCTGAAGCAAAGTCATTTCAACCTGTATTCTCACCCTGCTGTACACTCCTGTACATCTTTCTTTTATGGATGACAATAGCATAGTCGGCGAACAGCCCCTGGATTGGTGACAAGGCAACGTCCACACTCGGCCGGCTTTTAAGGACTGTTTGAAGTTTGTATATCATGCATGAAGTTAGAATGGCTCTCCAATATTCACAATAAAATCTGTCATTACAAGCATGGTCCAAGTGTCAGGATGTCATGTTGCTGTTTATTTCTTTCGCTTATTCTTTTCTTTGCCGCTGTGCGGTGGGAAAACAGTGTGTTTGTGTTATCGGATTAAAAAAACCTTTGCCCCTTTAATAGGCATTAAAACTGCCACCAGGTTTATTTACATCTCTAGGATATGGTATCTGTGAAGACGGTGTTCAACACAACAGCCTTGATTTGTCGCAAAATAAAACCATACTTCAATTTCACAACAAAGGCATGACAACTATGTCGTGTCCATTAGGACGCTTTGTAACACTCTTGGCGGTTAGCAAATGGGTTAAGTATTTTTGGATTAACTTTGGCATCAATCAAATGCGCTTCAAAGTAATCACTTTACGAACGAATTCAGCCTTCTTGGAGTGCAGATATTAAGAATTATAACCTGTATGTGGAGTATTAGAAGGATCTGGAACTTGTTACGAGACAATAGGTCAGCTACTAAATCCTGGTAGGAGACCTGGAGGTTTGTTCTATATATTATCGATAAAGAGGGTGAAACTGTTGTGATGGTGTACAAACATATCTGCACGATATATGCAATTCTTGGCTCAGTCTTGCCAAAATAAAGGCGAAGGAGTTCATTGTGGAGTGAG
>OMLO01001247.1_pt1 | contig 19187 bp, 5 predicted proteins | sample 1674811 | NCBI WGS metagenome assembly OMLO01 (sample SAMN06265003, study PRJEB25207) | coral metagenome | isolation source: Coral host | place: Mexico:La Bocana,Puerto Morelos, Mexico | collected 2008-11-13 | reverse complement strand
GCATGCCGAAACATGTCTTTGAAAATAGTTGTCCGTTTTCTTCAATATTTATCTATATTGCTAGTATTACGACCTTATGTACATATGTAAATGTTGATGGCTTCTGCCTGAGACCAAGTCCTGTGTCAATCAAGCAAATTGTAAGTATGAAGCAATCTTTATTATTATACCAAGGGGTAAGGTGAAACTTCCATGGAAGGCCCCCCTATGGTTGACCAAGGACTCAATTGCACAGGCAGATGATGACAACCACATTTAACAGAGTCATTTTCATAATAGGCCAATCTGTGGCAGTGTCTACTGTCCTGGCATCCTGTGATATCAAGTCACTGACCTGATATGGCTACAATGGTCACTAGGCGAAATTTGGGAACAATAAACTAATTGTAGCTTTTTGGTATGCTTTGTACATCAGGCTAGTTAGTTTGGTCGCACCATGGGCATTTTGGCTCGACTACGTCTTGCCAAAAGACAACCAACGGCTCAACCAAACTCACTTTGTATGCCACTGGAGCACAACAGAAAGGTATCATTAGGCATTCTGTCGAACAGATTTACCTTTCCCTTCCTGTTCCAAGTTCTTATCATGACCCTCCACCAAAACCATCTCATTTTCTACAAGCACAAGATCTTGGCCACTCTCTTGTGAAATTAAACTTCTGCTATCCGAAAAAGGCACAATTGCCAGGCCAGATCCGCCACTCAGACCACTAACTTCAGACCTGGAGTCATCGAAAGCTAAGGGCACATCCAACTTTGCTAGCTGAATATCACTCTCTGAATAACGAGTCAGAACTCCATCTTTTGCAGTGCTGTCTCCCTGATTTGCAGCTAATTTCACTCTCAGATCTGTCTCGCTGAATGCGGACCGCTCTGTGAGTGATTTCTTGACTTTTGTGGTACTCCAGTTGTTATTTTGACCAGATTCAGTCGCAGACGTTACCTCACCACCAACTTCGCCTTTCCTAGCGTCCACTCCATATTTCTCTTTTTTATCCACGGTTGGCATTCCTGTATCCTTGAAAGTTCCGTTTTTTGCCCTTCAGAGCGATTCTAACGATCAGAAACCATGATTGGTAATGGCGCAAAATGACATCAAGGCCGCCATCCTGAAGTGAATCGACTTTTCAGATTGCTAAGCGACGATGCACAACAGCATGAAGCCGAGGCTGAAGTGACGTCATCTCGATACCCGTGTTTGTTCCGTTTTGTCCAAGATGGGGGGCCATCATTCCCAATTCACGGAAGAAGAACTTAAAGATTATCAGGTGAAATAACCGTTTCCAGTCATATGAGATATTTTTGCTGTTTCCGCTTTACCCTATCGTGTTATTTTTTGTAATTTGGGGAGTTTTCCTATTGCTATTAACTTGCAATTTGAATGTGTTTATATGGTTATAGGAACTGACGTATTTTACACAAAAGGAAATCTTACAGTAAGTTTGTCGTTGTTTTCTTTTTTCGTGGGGGAAAGCAATGTATTTTTACACTACTTGTAGTTATTTTTAATAGATCGATGTTTTCCATGCTTCAACTGCACATAATTCCAGTGGTTGGCGGGCTAGTTTTCAAAACAGTATAAGCTTATAAAGCCACAAAATGAAGCTTTAGATTAGGTACAAACTCGTCAATTTTGAATGGGCAAACCGCAAACGTGCTTAGCAGATAGTGAATTTTGCAAGACACACAGTACCGTGGCTGATTTTTGCAAAGTACCACCTGGTGTTTCCAGGCAATGATAGCTTGTTACAGGAATCCAAGCAATTAATATAAGCTTATACATATGGGGTGTCATGTTATGGCAATTTAAATTTAAATTATGTTCGTGTTTTCAAATTTATGTATGTGTTGTAGTTAAAAATTAAATTCAGGTAAAAATTAAATTTCTTTGTCTCTTAACCCTACTTATTCATTGATTATGAATAATTAGTGTTAGAAGACAAAGAAAATTGAGAATCAAACTAGATTAATATTATTTTTACCTGAATTTAATTTTTCACTACAACATATACATTGTAGAAGTGATAAGTTATGACAGTCCATGTTATAAGTGCAAGGGTGTCCTACAGCTGTACCTATATACTTAAGGAGTAACAGTCACTGTGTTTGACTTACATGTATGCCCAAACATAGCGAACTCAACAACTAGCAAAACTGACTGTTACACTTTGGAGGATTCTTAGCAATCTGTGTATCATCTTGCCAAGATCCTTAAATGAAAGACCTCGTGAAGGATTCCTCCAAGATCTCAAAGATCTTGGCAAACCATGTTTGTATTACATAGAGCTTCAAGGAAAATTATGTGGTTGCCAAACGCATATGTTGTAGTTAAAAATTATATTCAGGTAAAAATAATTTTAACCTAGTTTGATTCTCAATTTTCTTTGTCTTCTAACACTAATTATTCATAATCAATGAATAAGTAGGGTTAAGAGACAAAGAAATTTAATTTTTACCTGAATTTAATTTTTCACTACAACATATATACAATTTGCTAAAGCAAGTCAAAATGAACTCACAAAGTGACCAGATCCCAGAGGGCTTGATAGCTCAGGTGGTAGAGCACTGCACCAGTATCGCAGAGGTCATGGTTCGAATCCCGTTCAGGCCTGAATTTTTTCAGGCTTTAATTGCACAACTGCTTTTAAGTTGTGTGTATAACTGCGATGAACAATCATAAAATTCATATCTTTCTCCACAGTTCAAATATATGATCTTTCATATATTTATTTGTATACTAAGTTATACTCTTGTTAACAGTTTTTACTCTCTATACAATTGGTGAAACATGCAATGATTTTGTGGCTCAGCAAATGGGCTTGTGAGATGGTTTACCAAGGCAGGAAGGTCCTATTTATCAGTTCTAACCAGGCCATGTCACTGCCTTAATGAGGTGACAGTATTTCTTTATCACTCCAACGCTACTACACGTAGATACATGCAAACTTAGGAAAAATCCACGCAAAAGTTAAGGATGGTGTTTTGTTTTAATTTTTTAGTTGTCATAAAAGGTTTGAACAACTTGACCCAGAAGCTGTGAGGGCTAACAAGAATGCAAAACTCTCTTCAAGAAAGATCATGACCTTGCCAGAACTAAGGGTAGGTGTAATAAAGTCTGACAAAGTTTTGTCATGAGTTAAGTTTAGCAGTTAAGGGTGCAGACAATTTCAATTGTTTTTGATGACTGACATTTCAACAACCTGAGTGGAAGTCATCTTCGGAGTCAAGGGAATAGCGTTCGTCAGGCGATGATGTTAGAAGTCTGGTCCATTGAAACTGATTAGTCAGTTTAGCCAGTTTTGATGGGATTGGCTGAAAGACTAGTGTAAAGTTTGTCATCAGTTATAGGTCAGTTTCGATCTGTCTATTGTGGTCGGTTAGAGGTCCATTTATTGTTAGTCAAATTAAATCAGTCTGTTAGAAGTCCGTTTGTCGGTTTTGTTTACGTTGTGGATAAGTCATTTGTAAGGCACCAGTAGTAGTTGACATCTGTTAAGAGACTGGGGAAATGTTTTACCCAGTACACCAAATACTTGTCACTCTTCCTAGATTTATTGATCACTTCTTCATGTCCAAAACAACAAAACATAACAGACTCTCACAAAAAAAAACGTCACCAGAACGTTCCTCATGAGCTTAAGGCCTCTCATTTACATATCATGTGATTCCGGAGAAGACGTTTGTTCTAAGTTAGTGTACCAGCTTTCCAGAGTCAGTCGTTGAAAATAGTTTTTACTGTAGGTTAAGCATTGGGCAGCATCCCATTCAATGTTCACTTGTGGTTAGTCAGTTGATGATGTAAAGTGATGTGATTGTTAGCATCACCATTTCTCGTGGCTCATTTGTGTTCAGTCATTCTCGTGTTAAGGACACCTGGCAGTCGGAGCATTAAAATTTTCAACTGACCAATCATTTTCAATGGACCAGACTTATAACATCATTGCCTGACAAACACTATTTACCTGACTCTGAAGATGACTTGTGCTCAGGTTGTTGAAACGTCAGTCACCAACAACAGTTCTTTTCAGAACTACCCTCACCCAGACAATCACACTATATGAACTACTGATACTCCTGGGTTTAAACCATTTAAAAGATATACATGTACATGCTGGGCTTCTAAACATCTGTTCTTTAAGAAGCATCTGGAATGCCAAAATAAATTTTTAAAACTTGAAACTTTTTACATTTAACAATGGAAAGATGAACATAACATACTGGTTTGGGTGGCTTTATAAACAGGGAAAAATTATAAAGGAGTTGAGGTCTCAGAGTGTGGCCGTTGACTGTATTAAAGGGGTGGTTGTATCAACAGGGTTTTCTAAAAAAGAAAATTCATTGGGTGTTTTGACAGGACAAAAGCAAGTGGCCATAATAATTAGATGACCATAAGGCAAGGTTTCACTGTATTTAGTGTATTTAGTGTTTTTCACAGATTATAGGGTTGCTGTGGCAGCCTGATATGACCTTAAGATGAGCACAACTTAATCATCAATGATTATGCAATTATTTCATAAACTGTTATACCGTAATTATTAATTGTTTTGTAACTGCTGGAAGTGCTACAGTCTGTATCTAGAAGTAGTATTGTTTCTTTCTCAAATCAATGTTGTGTATCACTTTATATGTATGTAGTACAAACCAGTAATACGGTACAAGTCTCAGTTACATGGCAGTACAATACTGTACAAGTGCTATTTGCATGATAGACTATACATGTATGTACTTGTAGCTCATACTCTGGGATATAATAAGCATGATGAACGTTTAAATCTTTGAATTTTTGTTCACTGATGTCTGTTTCTATTCAGGTGAATCCTTTTAAAGACAGGATTTGCAAAGTGTTTTCATCATCAAAGGATGGTGAACTCACATTTGAAGATTTTTTGGATATGATGTCAGTGTTCAGTGAAAATGTGAGTTTACATACTTACTTGGAAGGCTATCAAATTTAATCTGTAGATTAATGTATTGCATTTGTACAGAGCTTTCACTGGAAAAGTGATGTCTAAATAGTTATAGAGAACAGTTTTCTCACAATTCTAGGAGATGACTTATTAAGACTCTAACCTAATTTTTTGCTATACAAACTGTAGGCCCCCAAGAGTGTGAAAGTGGAATATGCTTTTAGAATTTATGGTAGGTTTGTTTAACTTTTAATCTGACAATAGTTATTATATTAATGATATAGTCTAAGTCAGTGGGAGTTTGTTGTGAATTGTATTCCAAATTCTGTTTTATATTTGTTACCTTCCCCTGACTCTGTGCTGACATTGTCTTAGGCTGAGCAATTGTTGTGTGCTTTTGTGCGATCGTTGATATAGAGACACTGTAATCACCTTATCCCCCATCAGCTTTACTTCTTGTTAGATATTAAGGGTTTTATGTCACTTACTGGTAACTTATTTAAGGTGTACAATCATCAGAAAGTGCATGCAGTAGACTGTATTTGTGAGTATGCAGAGAGGAGTAACAGCATCCCATTCCTCCCTGTCAGAATTAAAATACATATTTGTACACTTTCATATTGGTTTGGATCATTGAATGCTCATAATTTCTTTTAGTTGTAGCATAGAAGTGTTCCATGCGTTGGATGCATGTTTCGCATATGGGTGTCTTCTTGAGATTTAGGGATTGTGGTGCAATAACTGGGCTGTCTGTGTGTCTCATTACTCAAACAGCTGAAACAGCAGAGAAAGATTTCAAGAACCATAACTCTGAACTTCACATGTTGTAAATAAATTTTACTATTATTGTAAAATGCTGGAAAAGAGGAATGAAGCCTATGGAATTTAGTGGGATAAAAGCCTTTGCTTTCATTTACAGATTTCAATGAGGATGATTACATCTGTGAGAATGATCTAAAGAGAGTCATCCAGCGACTGTGTGGTGAACAGAGATTGTCTGATGAAAATGTCAGTGCTTTGATTCAAAAGGTAATCAGTTAGTCTTGACAATCTGTCAGACAACATACATTGTAAAGATACATGTATGCTATAAAGGGTATTTAGGAGTACTACTATTGGAATCTGTATTAAGAGCGGACACCAGCTGGACTCCCTAAACTTTCTTTCCACATTTACTGTATTTAAAATAAACCTGCATTTCGTGGACACCTCTGTTATGCAGATGCCGGCACAAATATCAAGCCATTTTGTTGCGCAAAACCTGCAATTAGCAGACAACTCAAGGGATTTGTGCTTCTAAAAGAAAAAAAAAACAATGGAAATGGAAATGAGCACTGCTTGTTGAGAAAGTAATTACAACAGATTTAAAATAATAAATTAGCTGCTTTTTAATTTGGTTTGGCTTTTTGTGGTCTCTGAAAAAATAAATTACTATTGATTATTTCTAGTCTGTGTTTATTTTTTTTGTTTTCTTGATGGTTGCCAGCCATGCTATGGCATGCTATTGGCTTTGATGGTTGGCTTATTGTCCATCAATATCTGTTAGGCTATAGAGATCTGGAACTTGCAGACCAGTTTTCAATTCAGCACTTGAATCAGTATTGCAAGGGTCATAGCCTTAACATTGTTGAACCCTTAGTTCTTTTTTATGGTTGTTTGAAAATTGAAGGTAGCCCTGAACCCTATTTACATTTTTCAGAAAACCCTGGCAAAAGTTGCATCTGACCTGGTAATCAAATTTTGACAATAAAAAATGAGGCTACTGAGTTCATTTTTGAGTTATTATCAGTTAAAACTAAAATTAAGCAGGTCATACTGTTTCTATGGTAACCTATTGTGTTTGAAAATGGTAACAATGTGGTCACTGGAATGATTGAGCAGTGTTTTGATACCAAGATTAGAGCATCAACTGATAAACAATGGTTCATATGATAACCTATCAAAACTAAGTTTGGAATTGTCATGGAAGCTGTTGCCAGCACATACATGTACAGTATGCTTGCTACCAATACACAGTCAGAAGCTTTGTTTTAAAAATTTTAATGAAATTTATTTTCTTATAACTAAAATTACATGTAGCACTTATCCACTTCCAATTGCAAAGCAATCTGTTCTTAATTTTCAAAGTGAGTGTAAGGAAACTCAGTTCAGGAAATAAAGTGATGGAGTTGTTTTTGTTCATTATGCACTACTCCTCAAAATAGTGCACGTAACGACTCGGTGATTGTTGACTCCCTGCTGGTTGCTGGTCGAGGTGAAATTGTCCACACACTCAGAGTCCCACATCCTAGAGTCACGGCATGTTTAAAGAGACGACAACTGTCCAGCAATCGTAACTCTCTTATTGTAACCACTCGGGTCTCTTCAAAGGAAGATTAGCATTTGTCTCAGTGACAGGTATTGAAGGGATTGGATCAAGTTCCAGTTCAATAGACTTGGGTTTATTGCCTTCAATGCTATTGTGGTATCCATACACAAAGTACACAAACATTCCTGAAATACAAAACAACATGTGATGATGAATTTATTATCCCGAACCTTTTCAACTGTTCAGCTGTCAACTTGGGTATTTAACACTTCTAAAGTTATATACTTTCTAGTTGAGTAATAGAAAATATCTCTAAACGTTAAGTGACTTTTCTCCTTGAAATCCAGCTTTCTGTTTCTTATTGTTTTCCACATTTATGCCGACTGACGCGCATTAAAGGGCGCTACTTTTTCTCGCATGGCTGATTCTTTCTCTGTCTTTGCTTTTCGGGTAGTACTTATTTATATACTTAGGACAACGAGGGTGACATAGTTTAGTCTTGTTTCGATTAGGTTTTAAGGATGTAAAGGAAAGCCTTGTAAATATCTGTTATAAGGAATTAAAAAGGCGAAGAAAAATGCTCGGTCTCAGGGTGCCTTTGTGACTATTGTGTAGTGTTTTTTAGGTTTTCTACTTCACTGGTTCGGTGATTCGTTCTAGAAGGCGGCTTGCATTTGAAGATTGCAGTAAGGAAACTACTTTTTCTTGCAAGCTAATTCTTTTTCGAGTAGTACCTTCTGTAGGTTACATAGTTTGGTCTTGTTTCGTTCCAACAACGAAAAGAAAAGTATTGCAAATGAGTGCAATATTTCATAACAAAGAGCGAAGAAAAATGCACTCTTTTATAGCTTGCCATTGTGTAGTGTTTGTAGTTTTTCCACTTCACCGGTTCAGTGATTCGTTCTAGAAAATGGCTTGTTATGCCTGTACGCTTAGAATATTGCTTCTGTGACCTCCGTTGAGGTTTATGTAGACTACAGGGTGTGGCGGGCAAAACTATTTTCCCTGCAACCCTCAAATTATTGATAACACTTCAAAGAGCGGCATTTCTCTTAAAGCTCTATGCAATTCGGCGATGTGTTTGCGTCCTTTTTCCTCATTTGTGTCAACAGAATGTTTTTCTCTGATAACTTGTTCTAGTTACTCCAAACGGTTTGTTTCATCTTGTGGCCCAATGTTCCAGGAGACTAATAAAACTTGTGTTACCTGAGCTGTCTATAGACGCTATAGCTTCTCAAACTTGTTGTATGATAAATCTTGCAGATGGTAAACCGATAAGACTAGATCAGTCTTGGACAAAAGGTTCTTAAATCCAATATCCTCGCCTTTTGCTTATGCATGCGTAACATTTAAAAGGCTTTTTCAATCTTGGAATACAATGTACTTTTGTTTCATGTATACAATACAGGGAAGCTGCCAAGCGAAGCGCTGCTATAGTTAAGCTGTTATTATAAATCACTGGATTGTAAATTCAATAAAAAATTGTAGTGTTTTTCCGAAAGTAGATTGTATACCAATCAAATTGAGTACGTTTTTGACGATGTGAGAGACTATGAAACTACCTTTCCAGATCAGCAGATTGTTCAAGTGAATGTCATGCTACAGTAATTGGGTTAGTTATAGACTGCTACGACAAGCAAAAAAATGTAGATGCATAATTTTGGTGGACACATGCTTGGCTAAAAAGTAGACAAGCTGTGAAAATGTAGAAAACAGAGATTTGAAAAAATAAGGTGGCTGAGAATCCTTATCCACATCACAAATTTGCATTTTTTGTGTAGTTTAGATCTGCACTGGTGGCTCAGCATATAAAGTTTGAGATATTTTTTAGAAACTTCGCAATCAATCTCGGTCGTCCCTAATCTTGGCCACCCTAGCTCGTGCATTGCATATGTCCAACTTTTGATTGCTTTCTGTCGTATTAAATCATTATTGAGAAGTAAATAATCGTTAGATTAGATAGTTTTAAAGGAAAGTGAGCATCTTACCTATTGTTATCCAAATCGCGAAGCGTACGTAGGTTAGTGGGCGAAGTAGTGTCGAAAGCAATAAGTTGATGAATATACTGAGCGCGGGAAGAAGAGGAACACAAGGAACCATGAATGAAAATGTCACGCGGTTCTTTGGCTGCAGCTGCAGAACGATCAAACAAGTTAATGTGATGAACGCGCTTAGCGCCACAGCGAAGATCGACACGGTTTCTATATTGTCCTTGTTTGTGATCCAGATTTTAAGATAGACACACAGAGCGAGCATTGACAACAGCATAATTGTTACCGTGACATTGGCCACAGTGTTAGAACACTCGCTTGGACTTGCGTGACAGGCTGTCGTGACATTAGCATGTCCAGAGTGCGGAAGTTTCTCGTAGGTTTTGCTCGGTCCTTTCTTTCGTTTCCTAAATAAAGTTCGAAGCCAAGATTGCGTTCGTTCAGTGAGTTGCACGTCGCTAGCGACTAGTTCCAGGTTTGGCTGGTAGCGGGTGAGAATCACTGACAAAGCCACCATGGTGTATGCTGTGAGAGTCATGATGGAAACCATCTCCACCAGCTGTTGCATGTCGAATAGAAACGCCAGAACCGCGCTCAGTACTCCGCTGACAGCCACGGCGCGCAGAGGCACCTTCCTGTCCTCATCCATTTTTGTGAAGCAGCCGAAGAGGAGACCGTCATAGGCGATTGAGTAGATCAGACGAGGCGTAGCAAAGCACGCAACCAGCAGGCTACTTAACATGGAGCACAAGGCGCCGGTAGACACGATGTACTTGGAAATGGTGAAGGCTCGTGCGGAAAATGCTTCGGCAATAGGTGCGAGCTCTTTCAACTGGTAATAAGGAACCATCATAGTGAGTACTACGATGACACCGATGTAAACAAACAGGCTCACTCCTAATGACAGCAGAATTGCCAGTGGTACAGACACGTTTGGGTTGATGGCTTCCTCACTCGCAGTGGCAATACTGTCAAACCCAATGAAGCAGTAGAAGCAGCTAGACGCCGCTGTGAGTATTCCACCCCATCCGTACGGCGCAAACTTCTCCATGGTCGACCAGTTGCTAGCATCGGAGTAGTAAGCTCCGACAAAGATGATAAAAGTTACCACAAGTAGATTAATCATGACAGTGACATCCAGGACGAGTTTGGACTGTTTGACGCCCAGGCAGATAATTAATACCGCTATGACAACTAGCGCGAAGGCTAGGAGATCAGGAAACGATGCGAGCGCCGGCTCATGCCAAACTCCGAACTCTTCCATAAAGTACTTGTAAACTGAACCATTGCTAAGGAAGTTAATATACTCGCTGCAAGCCGCTGCAAGTGAGGCGGCGGAGAGAATGTACTCCGTGATCATGCACCAGCCTGTTAAAAACGCAAAGATCTCGCCCATGGCTACATACGTGTAGATATAACCAGAACCAGCGCGGTTCACCCTCGATGAAAACTCCGCGTAGCAGAGACCGGCCAGGAGCGAGGCAATAGCGGCTATCATAAAGGACAGGATGATGGCTGGACCGGCCACAGAGTGCGCCAGCTGGCCGACAACAACATACAGCCCCGCGTCTATTAAGGAGCCAACTCCAAGAGCTGTTAGATCGAACACGTTCATACATCTCTTGAAGGGACTGTCTGACGGAATAAAGTCAACAGTCTTTCGTCTGGTCAGGCTTGTTATAAATTTGTAGCCGAACATCTCGAGCGAGTGTACCGCTCGGTGAGTGCCAATGGCGCGCAACACCCAAAGTCGCACAATCCACCCTAAGGTGTTTTTTATTCTAGTTTTTCATAATTTCCACGCTTAAATATTCGCGTTTTATGCTCGCTCAGCCATAAACAGTCGGCAATCAACCGTTAAATGGTAATAGACTTGCACAAAAAAAACTTTTTTGTTTTATGATGTTTCTGGTAGCGAAAGAAAACGATCGTTTTTAATACTGTACAACTTTTTGTAATGTTACTTAAGGTTCTTCAAAAGTCTTGCTTTGGTAAGTGAAACATTTTTCGGTGTCAGTTATTTTTTTTTGATAATTGGAAGTTTCTGGTGTTTATGGTTTAATGATGCATAAAGGAGTCAGAATCTAACAATAGAGCTATATTAGTCAGCTTTTTGCAGGAAGCTGTTATCGATCTCATTTCTAGATATTTTTACTTTCTTCTTTCCTCTCCGTGCTAGACTGAGTGAACATTGTTGGATGTCGTGATTTATTCTTGTGATCAAGGTGTTAATCAATTGGTTGATCCATGAAGCGTAAATCAAGTTGTCTAGCGGTGCATTCACCGAGCTAGAATAATCACAAAATTTATATGTCCTTGCGGGTTTTATTCACTCATTGTTCGTCTGCCATCCAAATTTTACATTTTTCTATTCTTGCACGGCAGTGGCATTCTTTTAACACTTTGCCGAGCAATAACAATATGGGTGGACGATGTTTGTTTACAGTTGTTCTGAAAGGACGCCTTTGCTCACATACCTGAGCACAGAAGAGCTTGTCAAGCTTGTTGTAGAAATCCGAAAGCACTGAAGCGGAAGTTTAGGCGCCAACGCGCGTTAAAATAAAAACAACGAAAACCAAATTTCATTTTCCTTCCGTTGTTTGTCTTTAACCTTTGCTTGTGTACAGTTGCTCCAAAAAGACGCCTTTTGCTCACCTTCTTGAACACAGAAGAGCTTGTTTTAGAGAGTAATATTTTTAATCTTTGTACTTCAAGTGTTCGAAAGCACTGAAGTGGAATTTTAGGCGCCAACGCACGTTGAATTGAAAACAACGAAAACCTGATTTTCTTTTCCTTTCTTCAGATGTTTTAAACAAAAAACTTAAAAAAACGCTCAGTGTTTAGTTGCTTTTCATGAAGTCGATAGTTTTGAATTGTCGATAGAGTCTTAAACTACGAGAGTCAAAATATAGAAATAGCTTAATTGATAAAACTAGGTGCAGTGGCGCCTTCGTAAACCAAGTGTGACCATCTAATTATTTCAGAGCTGTACGTTGAAAAAGGTGAAATACACTGGGGCTTTCGCGGATAAATTTTTATAACTTCGTGTTTATCTCACTACCAAGCTTTGCTCAAGGAGTGTTATGAAGAGTGAAACAGGTACAACTGAAGCTGTTGGTTTTTCGACCCTGTGAATCCGAGGGGCGTATCAACATGCGCATAAAGAATTAGACCGACGCTACCTATATTTTGGTTTTTCAATTGAAATTTCAATCCTTGAAAAAAGAGACAGATAACAAGCAAGCTTAGAAAATTGTCTTTTCATGAATGGGATTCTGTTGCCTTTTGCTGCACGCAAGCTTCTGTCGCCGCCATCTTCGTTTGTTCGTTCGCTCGCTCGCCCGCTCGCTCGTTCGTTTCTTCGTTCGTTCCTTCGTTCGTTCGTTCGTTCGTTCGTTTCTTCGTTCGTTTGTTCTTTTTCTCCACGAGGCTGCAACTTTCGCTCTTCAATCAGCCCTGCCTTAGTCTTAGTCTTTTTCTTACTCTTTGTAAGTAAAATTTCTCAAATACTTTGCATCTTTTTTTATTCGGGCGTAACTCAGTTCTCTTTGCGAGAGTTTTTTATTCTTTATAGCATTTTCTGCTTATAGCACACCTTTCCAGAGGATTGGGGTAAGGTTGCACGTATTCTCAATCAAAGCGAGGCGCTAGTTAACAAATAAAGAAGCCTAAACCGTGTATTACATATTGATAAAACACGACCTTCATTTGACAATGCGAAGGCATATAGAAAACACAAGCCACAGGCGAGTGTTTCTACATTTCTCAAGTGTTCTGAAATGTCCGGAGTGTTTTATAACTGTGTAATATCTAGACTTCATTTGCTTTATCATGTAGATTTTACACGCCGCGAATGAAAACAAAAGTGCACCACTAAAGTGCTTCATGCCTCGTTTTCAAAACTTTCTGCTGCTTCGCAGAGAATTCCATCGCAATGTTCTTCAAATAATATATTTTTCGCCATGTCTAACAAAATTGTTGACTTGGCGTAATGCAGCGAAAAACAATATGACGCGCCATTTCTCTGTTTTGTACTCTGATAAAACACGGGTTCTTGATCTGTATTAAAATAATTGATAAAGCGATCTTGTAATCGATATGAAGTCTACGAAACACCTTTTTGGGGAAGAAATGGTGCAGGAAAAACGGGAGAAAAATGTTCTGGCACAAATACAGGAACATCCTCGTGGAAAAGTGGAACTGTTGAGTTCACAGTCAAAAATGTTATAATTTACACGCCCTAAAATTGCGCCGTTTGATTGGAATACAGACTTGAAAGCAGTTTGTTCTGTTCCAGTATATTTACGTTAACTCTTACATTGTTGTTGCTGCCGTTTCTGCCACAGTGTTTCGAGTGTTATTCTCTTCCTTAGTAACCTCGAGTTTACATTGACGCATAGGGTTGAAATGATGTTTTAGTCAATATGAGGCATTGTTTTATTCTGCAAGCATTATTTGTTTTACTTTGATTTTCAGATATTTGACGAGGCTGATCTGGATGATGATAGCCAACTCTCGTTTGCTGAATTTGAACACGTGATATCAAAGGCACCAGACTTTGTTAAGTAAGTTCAAACGTCACCGTTAGCCGTTTATAGTAATAGGTCTGGAACCTTATGTAGCCCCATGGCAGGGGCCTTGAGCAGCGCGCTCCACGCACTCAGAAGCAAGCTTCACCGCAGTCCGCACAAAAGATTTCTCACCAGTATTTATTAGAATAAGGGCGCAGTAGAACTTCAAACTGAAATGTGGTAATCAGCACCTAATGACAGCTTTCGTTTGAATGGTGATACTTTTGAAAATGTTTCGTACTCGCAGACTAAACGCATGTCACCTTGTATAGCACGATCAAAAAAACGTACCCACGAACGCACTCCGCAGAAGCTGTCATTTGAATAATCAAACACTCAGTTTTCCAACACAGTTAAGTTAGAATCACCTGTTACACACAAGGGAATTTGTCGACAAATTTGAAATTTAGGGCCACAATAATAACCTCAAGAGTTGAAGTTCCTCTCCCAGAACACACTTCATGAAAGGAGTGCGGGCTCCTTTTCCGAACAGCGGCTGGTAACCGAGCTTAACTTTACTCGTAAGTGAAAAGGACTAAGCTGTTGTTGTGTTTAATGGGAACTCTGTTTTTGTTGCAGCTCCTTTAGGATCCGTGTTTGAGGACCAGCCATGTGCGCCGGATCATTCAAAACATCCTTTACCATCAAGTTATTCAAAAAATCTTTGTAGTACAAATTTGAACTAAACCCAGGGTTATGCCAGGCAATCGAATATAACTACATTTACTGGATACATGTCAGTGGAAAATGAAGCTTTACAAGGCAGCATAAGTGTGGACTAGTACTTTCTTCTATTTTGTAACAAAATAGTCAGTTCTTCTATTTTTGACGGCTTATCGAGCGTGTTAATCTTGTAATATAGTTTTTGTAGAGATCTTTTTACCAGTCTAATTATGTAACCCCAATAGGTTTTTTCTCGGAATTCTACCAAAGGTTTTCTTATTAGCACGAATGCATCAATCCAACTCGCACCGGCCTGAAAGACGGTTTCATAAAAATATACATTTACCTGTATTTTCAGAGATACGAAAATCTGCAGAATTTTTTCAACTGAAGGTAAATGTCATTGACTTTGATGTATGCAAAATCGTGTAAGACAGTACGCTTTCTACGCTATCGGTCACCGCCTAGTCGGTAGTACGTACAATAATGGTTTTCAGTCATACTGTTCACTGACGGGATTTTCGTTATGCAGTGGGAGGTTAGAGCTTGATCGTACCGCGTTTTTCTGTCAGTAGTAGCAAAAACATTTATGGTTTTCTCTCGATGAAAATTATCGTCTTAGGATCACGAAGTGAAAACAACTTACAAGATATTCCTTCTGATACAGGTTAAGCTTTCCTCAGAGTCGGGAGAGCTGCCTGTTTGCGCTTTAATTTTGAAAACGAAGCTTGTAAAATAAGTCTTCCTTGTGGTGCTTGTGGTGTCTTGATATTAGAACACGTATGTGTAAGCTCTTAAAGGTATAAATAACCTTACTCAGGTTGTAATAGTTTGATATCGTCGTTCAGCCTCCCTCTGACTTGACAATCAATGAGAAAAAATATTTTTAGGCTGGCATTGGAGGCTTAAGTTTAAATAGGGTATATGAATTATTTGCACGAAGCAGTCATTAATGACATGTAATGTGAGGGAACGTGTTTGGCGTCGAGCGTAAATGTTCCCGATTTTTATTTAATAAACATTTAAAAAAAGCATTCACTCTAGTGTTCTGTCGAATTTTATGTTTACCCTGTTTCGTCGACGCTTCTTCAACTGTGCCTGTCTTAAATATGCATCTGTGCGGCCCATAATTCTGTTTTTACGTCGTCTGAAATTTATTTTCTCTTTATATTACCCGTGTTTTCTTTTTCTATTAATTCGTATCATAAGTTCTTTGTCTCCCAAGATAAACAAGCTCAATGATTGTTTTATCATCTCTAGAGCTTTGAAAAATATTTTAAGGTCAAATCGATCTTTTCTTTGGCCTTGTTGAGAGGAGCGAGTGCGTCCAGTGTGAACCCAAAACGTTTGTTGTGATTGTCTTGATCTAGTGTAGACGCCAGGTGTTACATATTCAGACAATTATAATTACATTTCACGCGTGACTGGTTGCTTACAAAAGAAGCTCTCCTGAGGTCATTGAATTGCAAATTTTCAATTTGTTCCTAGCAACGCCGACAGCTCGCACGGGAAACTCGCAAACTTTCGTTATACCTGTACCGCGGTGACCTTCCCCTGAATCAACAAGAAAAGAAGACATTGTATTGGATTTGAAATGGAGAAACTGACTCTTCTCACAACCAACATGGAGATGTACCGACATCCGAGACATTTGCCAGGGTAAGCGATAAGCACTAAAGCACAGATGCATCGCGCAAGAAGTGTCAACATTCTGAGAACGCTACCTCGAACACAACTCACATCTCTAGGACCAGGGTCAAGTTGATTATTTCGATGTGCATGTAAAAGCTGTCATGATTGTGAAAGTGTCTTAGTTACTGGTTACTGTATTATTTGTTTCTCACACTACTAGTTTGATATTTTCAGACTTCTTTTTGTCTTATCCAAATTCATGGTGCTTCGTGTCGTTGAATGAGAATCAATTCATATGGATTGTAGAGTTCAAGGTTGTAATGAAGATTCCAGTCATCTCATGGGTTCTCAGCCAAAATGTATCCATAATATTTGAGATCGTTTGAACCCAATTTCCCTCAAAAACCAAGATTATTATTTTTTTCTTGAGATGGTATGCCTGATCACCCGCCGAACGGGTAAACTGAGCCCGCGCTAAGATCCAGCGATGAAACATCGCACACGTAAGAAAACACTGAATTTGCCAGAGATTTAAACCTTTTTTTTGCCTCTAGCAAGTTAGTTTATGGGAACCTTTAAAAGCGATTTCGTGCTATCGGAAAACAGGGAATCCCATTGCTTTTAATTTTTTGCTTCGGAGCAGAACTTTATAAGCTTAAGGACTTACGAACATACCAACGCATTTTTACCGCGTTTTGAACGTTTTTAGAAATAACGGCAAAAGGTATTTAACAAACCTATTCTGGGCTGAGGGACGAATTGCCAAAAAGTCCATCTTTTCTAATCTTTACGAAAAAAAAAGAAGCGTTTTCTTTTCGAACTGTAAAGAATTTGAATATTGACGTGAAATTGCTAAATAGGATGTGGAAAGGTTGAAAACATCATGAACGTACAATCACGGAACTCCTATTGGGCGGCTTCCCATAAAACGGCTACCCCTGATTAGGCAGCAAACAAGTTCTTTTGTACTCCTGAGTTGTACTTCCAAATTTCTCAGCCAAATATTGGGCCAACAACCGTACGTGCAAAAGATTCTTCTTCCTCCCTGACTACCTCGGTTTCTACGAGCTATTCATTATTTGTGCAAAACAGATGTCCGAAAATCGTCCTTCACACCATGGACGTGTCCAGGCAGTCCCCTTTCAATATCGAATATCAGAGGTAAACCTGGAACTTGGTAAGCACTCAGGAGGGAGAAAAAAACCCGGTTTTGGCGTAGACTGAGGACATTTTCATTCTGTGCAATTTATTTCTTTATTTCTCCATAGTTACAGCGGATACACACCGCGAGTCAAGTACACTTACGGTGAAACGTTTGGAAACACAACAGGCCGCTGGTTTCAAGATTATCGTGCTGCAACACTGAACACAAGTAAAGAACGTATGGGGAGGGGTGGGGATAAATTTCTACCCTTTCCAACTTACTACACGAACAACCCTGATCACGTGTTAGGGGCACGCACAAGCTCACGTGATCGATGGCTTGCAGCACCCAAATACAAGCTTCTGAATCTTGACGACAGAGATGGAGCTATCAAGAAATACGATAAGGTATGTTTCCTCTCGCCAGAAGCGTTTTTTAAGCCAACGAAACACTCCTCTCAGTCTTTAAGGCTTTTGGTACTGTAATGTTGTATCAATAGAATTGCCTCTGAAATATACTTTTCTTGTGATTGGCTGTGTAATTTAGACTATGATAGCTGAATCTGCGGGAATTCGGGTGTTGATCGCTCTTTTACGAGGCCTGGGAACAACCTCAGACCTCAGAGTCAGACTTCTCTCAAACAGTGTTGCCTCGTCGCCAGGCGTCACCCCTTAGGCAATCGCGGCAACACATGCAAAACCGAAGAACAAACCATGTACGAGTCTCACAGTCATAAGGCCGACACCAAGCTGATCATTCTTTCTCACCGATTTGGCTTTAAAATTTTCCTTACAGGCTGCACAATATCACCGAGATCACTACAAAGACAGAACAGAAACAGTCCCACCAGTGAGAATATTTATTCTGCCAAAACTATTTCACGACACCAAGTCTCACAGAATACCAGCGTAAGTAATCGTTGTAATAGATGTAGAACTTGCAGTATCTCTTTTTCGAAACAAAACTCAAACTTAAACTACAACATAAGAGGAAAAATAGGAAGATTGAAAACGATTATAGAAAATCAAGGCTGATTGGGCATGACAAATCTCCTTTTTTTTAATTGAGCATAAAGTTTTCAAGATGAGCAGCTGATCTGTGACAAAGCTTGAGGCCGCGCCCAAACTTCGAGAAAAAATTTGATTTCAAATTCCTCCGGTTTGAAGAGCGTTTTCTAAAAGCTCCCTTTAGTTTGGACGGTGCGTCTAATCGTAAAATAAACCTACGTTTCCAAATTTCCTCGGCGTAGCGCACGTGTGGGCGGGACCTGATTATTGATAGACAAACCGATAAAGGGCGGCTGAGCGCGTTTTGTTCATTTCATTGCATAAATCCCTTGATTGATTCTTATATATTTTTTAAACTCATAAACAGAGAGAGCAAGTCTATGAACGAAGAGCGAGCTTTAGCTTACGCCAACAAAGTCTACCGCACAATGAAGATAGAACCGCTGGCCAAGTCTTCCGTGGAAACACGCCGAATACGCGACGTGTTCTTCGAAAAAAGATAGTCTGGGCTGAATAAGAGTTTGGAATGGTCAATTGTACATAGCTCAACTGATATTTTGGTTTTTATTTATTTGAGTGAGCATTAAATGAGTTTTGAAATAAATTTGTTAACAAAACATCAGTGTTCTGTGTCTCGTCCTTATTTTCCGTTGCTATACGCAAAAATATTTTACATCAGGACACCCAACCCAGGAAAACTCACAAGGTAAAATATAGAATTTGATGTAGAAATTTGAAGGGTGGTACCTCTTAACTACAGATTTAGAGCAGTTGTTAAAAGATTGCTGAATGATATTAAGGAAGTGACATTAAGACTAAATAGTAAATTTTATGCGGGAACTTTAGCTAGAGCTAGTCCCGAACCACGAGTTAGCATTTTGAATCTTTAAGATGAAATAAATTTTAGGATAAGATGGATCGTACTATATCCGGTACTGAGCAGCCACATAATTGAAATGCTTGA
>OMLO01001246.1_pt1 | contig 19196 bp, 20 predicted proteins | sample 1674811 | NCBI WGS metagenome assembly OMLO01 (sample SAMN06265003, study PRJEB25207) | coral metagenome | isolation source: Coral host | place: Mexico:La Bocana,Puerto Morelos, Mexico | collected 2008-11-13 | reverse complement strand
CCATCTGATTCGGATGAGACAGGATGAAAGAAGAGACATGATGTGTTGTGTTTTCATGACTTTTGACATTTGTAAATAGGGAGATCCAATCCAAAGAGAGTCTTTTCCAAAAATAGAGTGAGTCTTTAAACTTTAGTGCTGTAGCCACTGGGATCAAGTGGTTTCGATTTGTAATGTGTGCCATGATGGAAGTGCCCATGGAGATATCTGATACGGAATCTCCTTCAAGTTCATCAACGTCATCTTCAGAGGAGACTTTGTCTTGAAACTCAAACTATGACAAATGATGAAACACTGTTTCCCCTAACAATTACTGCTATAGGAGGTGGATGATCGGTGCTTGACGGTGGATACTATCAACTTTCTGGAGATTGGTCATTTATTTTTGGAGAATTCCGGAACCTTGGACAAAGTGGACAAAGTGGGTCAAAGTTGGTTTCTTATTTTTTTTGATTTTGATTCTTTTGCATCTCAGGCCTGAGAAGTTGGATGCCGGATTTTTTGGGGAAATTCACCTATGCTTCTGATTGCAACCAGGCTGCAACTACTGCCAGCTACCTGTTGTTTCATTTGGTTGAGGGTTGTTGTTTCATGTTGTTACTGAGGTTCTGGTGCCGAGTGTCCTTTACAAGCCCTTTCCATGCTTTTCCGGGCAATGGGGAAGTATCCTGATCTGAAGTTCCTGTCACTTGCCTGAAGCCTTGGCTATCTTTGTTTATCTTTGTTTCATACTTAGCCTTTGGCTCATCCTGCTTTAATGTGAGGTCTGCCTCTGAGATTGTGGATGAGAAGCGGAAATTTCTTGAAAAGAATTTTCGGGTCCAGCAGCAACTTGGTTCCAAAGTGTGTTGGCTTCTGACTTGATGTGAAGTAGGTTGATTCATGATATGCATACTGATATGCATGGTTGACTCAGGGTGTGCAAGAACATGCTGGCGAGTGAGAAGAACAAGGTCCCCATCCATGGGGCTACTTGGATGGATTTCGATAAGCTTGTCCTGCATGCTGCATGCTTATGTATCCTGTGAAAATGCAAAGTCATGTCAGCCGAGGTAAGCCTGTATGTTGCTGGATTTCCATGCCAGCCTTACTCGATGTTAAATGTCTCGCGGCCAATGCTGCGGGACGACAACGCCAGACAACTTTTCAAGGTTGTCAGGCGGCTTCGGAGATATCGTCCAAAGGTGTCTTGGCTATGGGATTAGTTTTTGCAAATGTGTCTTGCATTTTAGCTACATGTGTGTGTGACCGCATTTGTGTACATGGTATGGCACGTGGTCCAACCAAGGTGGTGATATTAGAGAACGTGCTGGGATTCAAACAGATTTTGGCGAAGGTGGTTGCTTTATTGAAAGTGAATCTTCCAGGGTATCATGATTGCAAAAAGCTGTGTATTTGTTCCAGGTCTGCTTCAACAACTTGGAAGTTAATTTGCAACCTTAGGTACCATATCAGCTGCAATGTGATCTGCCCGTTTCTTGGCCCTATAATTTTGGGTTTTTGAATCTTGGTGCATCTTAGCCTTTTTTATATCATGCCCAAGGTCGTCCTATGGAAGTCCATTGTCCAGGCGCCGAATCTTTATTATCATGGTGCAGGATTATGTGCTCCGCCCTTTGGGCAAAGACTTTGACACATATATCTTGGAGAAACTCAGATCTATGATGGTTCCTTGCACCACCAGATGGAAACTAGGTTCAATTTGCTCAGGATATCTAAGAATCCATGCTGATCAAACCATTTCTTTCCCATGTGTACCCATAGAGATCTAAGGACAGACTTATTGCTGCCTTACCACCATTTTGCAGTGGCGGCAGACAGGCGTTTAAGGGAATTGCAGCGACGTGTGAACTCTGATAAGCATCTTGACTTAATGCCATGATGTATATAAAACGTGACCCTTGTGCCTTTAAGCTTTATGCTGCCCTTTTTGTTTTTATCTCTGGTGCAGCTTAGGCGTATTGATCCCAATGCAAAATGGATACAGCAACATCGTGAGTGGGCAAAAGCTCGGGAGGCACTTAGCTGACTACTTAGCTGAATTTCAAACTAGCTGAATCTTAAACTATGCCAAAAACACAGCACACTACGTCAGGTGAATCTTCGCAGCTCGGTGAAGTGTTTTGCACGACGCTATCCAGAGGCGGCGAGGCTTGTTACCACACACCGCGAAATGCAGGCTGGGTGGTGAGAAAAATTGCCCATCCATACCATTCAATTCAATCACTTCTTCAAAACTTTGTGTTTCCAAGGCCCTGGATTTGCTGGTGACAGCCTACCCCAACCTGTCGTTTGTCAACACCTCACAATCGTTATCCTACATGCCGGTGCTGACAAAGGAAGAAAAATGTCTTCCTGTCCTTACGCCCCTTGTCAAAAAAATGTCTATCTTAGATGTCATGTAATTACACTTGCTTGAAGAATTTGATGTGTGTTTTGGGAGTTGTTGAGGCCCAAAGGAAAATTCCTTGTGCTGCAAGATGGCTATGAAAGGTTTCTTTTGGGGCGAGAAGTGTGTTTGCTTATGGGAATGGTTGTCCATTCCTTGCATATGGATATTGTGTCGGATTCCGCCCCTTGGCTATCAATCATTATCAATCTAACAGTCCTTTCAGGTATATATGTCATCAATTTTCTGAATCTTGTACATCCATGTGATTGCCCCTTTGAACCTGAGGTTTTACACGATATGGCTGGAAATTCGATGGCGGTTCGCTCCATCATGGCTGCAATTTGTGCGGCCATCAGCGCCACAGAGCCGCAGTTGATGTCTCACAATGATTTCGTATGAAAAACATTGAAAAATTCTTTTGCACTGCAAGTCTTGGAACTCATCATTGCAGTGAAAGCCCTTTGCCCTTGTCACATTGAAGTGTGTTGAACATTTCTCAATGCATTCAATGTCGATGCTTGCAGTTTCCAGTGTCGGTGCGGGATGCTGTCAATTTCATACTGATGATTAAAATCAAATGGTCAAAATTAAGATACATAAAAGATTGGAAAACATAGTAGTCATGAATTTGATAGTCTTGAGTAGCTTCATGAAGAACATACATTTGGAGGACAAAGGACATATTTGTTAGTGACTGCTGACCATGCCCGTTCTTTGGCGCTATGATGCTGATACCGATTCTCTACTACATGATGGTGGATCTGCTTTGGGGCGCTATGATCCCTCCGAATCTGAATCAGAGTGTCTTGTTTGCACCGACATCTAATTGTGATGGTGGTACACCAGACTTCCCAAAACAAAATTAAAACCATTGGATTAAAAAGTTCTGGGACTTTTCACTCAAACTAAGGGGGTATGATACTTCAACTATGGAGTCTGCTGATGAATCTTCATCTATAGACTCTTCTGACTCTGATGGATCCAGTTGCACCGAAGAGCATCAGGGACGTGGTTGCATTGATCTTACCTTAGAAAGGCTGCAATCAATGCATGCAGTGGCTAATGCATATCGTCATGATCGTACATCCTATTCTGCCAATGGTCGCTGTAGACATCGTATCAAACAAGCTGTTCAAAACCCAATCTGTCGTTGTCAGTGCAGGGTAAACATGAACACCTTAATGAAGATTTGTTTGACCTTCTGGCTACTGTCGAAAGATGGTCAAGATTCCGTTTTATGGGCAATTCAACGTGGCTCTGCAAAGAAGAATACATGGCACATTCAAGGACTGGCTGGTGTTTTTTTGTGGTGTTTTGCAATGCATGCCTAATTTCCTATGTCTGATTTGGCTAGGAGAACATGTGTGCAAAGAAGCTTGGATGTACATGCTCGCCATTGGTCGCAAGCGGCTTTCTAGATGTAAGCGCAGCTTTGGTGGTAAAGATGGACGCTCTTTGCCAAGTTACTTGGATGCAGCCAAGTCACAAAATAGAAATTGATTCACCAACTCTCAGCTTTGGATGCCTGAGGACCCGTGGCTCGATCTGCTGAAAAGTCAACATCTGTCAGGGGTTTTTTTGTGCACCTCTACTGGACGGCAGGGGAGCCAATGACCAAGGAGAAACATGCCTGCATTAGTCTTCAAATTAGTAGTCAGTGAATCAACCTTTTTTGTTGGGAGCTAAACCTAATAAGTTGCAGTAGCTAAGGATTGCATCCAAGCAATTGCTTGCTAATGCTGATGACCGTGTACGAGATGAGATTCTTCAGCGGCTCATAGATGCAAGATTGCTTGGTCCCTCCATGCAGGTAAACTTCAATCATTCCCCTGACACATTGCTACTTCGGGAGTTACCACACGGCTCATGGTCAGAACTGTTTCTCCTTTACAAAGCTTTTGTCAAATCAAAAGAAACTGGTGGTGAGAAAGTTGAAATGGCAAGTCGTTCAACATTCTTTGCTGAAGCTCAGAGGTGGCATGTATGTTTGAAATTCCACCAGAAAACACACCATGCCCAATGCTTCACATGTAGCCGCTTGCGGGCTCGTTTGCAAAATGCAACTGATGCTTGACATTGCAACAGCCATGAAACGTTGAAATTTAACTAACAACTTTTGAGGGAAAATTGGGGGATGGAGTTTCACGTGTTCAAAATTAAATTTCTTCCCTTGCACAGTTCAACTCCAAGGATTTTGCCGTTGCTGCGCAAATCTCAAGCGAGCTTTTGCATCACTACACACAGACTTGGCGAGACCGTGAAGTGTATTGGCTAGCCAGGGAGAGGGCAAAGGTGCAGGGTGACATGTGCGTTATAATCCTGGACAGCTATGACCATGCAAAGATGGCGTTACCAAAATGGCCAATGTCCCGCACACCAAAAAAAACGGTGCTAGAACAAACACACCGCACAATGGCTTGATATAGTACGTTTTTTTTGGGGGTACAAGGGTCAAAGAAAGTGACTGACAACCTTTAATCTAGGGTTATTGAATCGTTATTTGAGTCCAGCCTAGGCACACAATTGACCCTTACTGGGTGCATTGTGCATGGCTTTGGAGTATACTTCTTCTTGGGGGATGAAGGAATGCCGACTGGCAGCAATTGGACAATTGAATGTGCCCTTTGGCTGCAAACAAGTTGCAGTTTGGAAACCACCAAATGAATAATCATAGAAATTGCCAGATCTGTGCCATTGCCAGGCGATGCGGAGCATTGACCATGCCTGGGCTAAAGCAAGGGCTTCTGGCTTGGAATTTCCCTTGGAGTCAGGGACCTAGTACTGGATTCATTGGAATGAAAGTGTTGCACCTTTGGTGATTATCTTCAAGTTCTTCAATGTCTATTTTTGAGGTGCTGGCTTCAAGGTGACAATTGCCCAAAAGAGGTCAGAAACTCCTTCGTTGGTAAGTGGTGCTCTTTGATGGCCCAAGCTCAATACTTCAAGACTACCACCCATGCACATTTGTGCAAGGGCCACACTCATGAAGACATAGGTGGGGTGTTGTCAGTTCTGAAACTTCATGTTGATTGTGTGAAACTTCGACAGTGAAACAATTTTGGATGGTCTCTTCATTGAATTGGCTTTTGTCAGATGGGCTATTTAGCATTGTAACAGCTGCCCTACGTGCATGCCCGGAGTTGCAGACGCCGGCTGATGTAATGAGGTGGGGCAACTAACATTTTGAAGTCATTATTTCCCCATCCCAGCAGATTCAAAGCCAAGGTGCTTGACCAAAAAGATGACTCCTCTTTTGATGGCAACTGGTGCAGAGTTCAAGATTGAGCATGTCGATACGGCTTCTTGGCTGCATCCTAAGTTCATCAAGCAGCAAGGACTAGATCATGTCTAAGTAAAATCCATTGAATGATTTTGATTGGATGAACACAATGAACCACAGGTGAGAAACTGGTGCCAAATGATGCCAGTATCTTCAACCATGAAGAATGCATATCGTTCCCGAAAGACGGATGATGAGAACAATTTCGCAGTTCCTCAATCGTTTTCCTTCATGTGCCGTCAAGGCCGGGTGTTTCTTCATTTTGTTTCATCAAATCAAATTGCAGCAAACAGCAACCAAACCCCTGGTCCCTGACAGATATGCCTGGGCATGGCCACAATATAAGTATGGATGATCATCTACCCAAAAGGCTTCGTCAGAGTGGCAATGGGAAGGATGTGTTTTGCATGGTGAAGGCACGCATGGCTTGCACAAGCCTGTCTCAGCCACCCCTCTTGGTCTACCCGGAGGCATTCGCACATGGTACTGAACAATTCTGCAATTCCATTAATTCTACAAACCTTGTTGTCAAACAAAGTCTGGATGACAATGGTGAACGTGTAAAGGAACTTCAGAAACTAGCTGATGCTATTGAGCAAGACTATCCACACCTCCATCGTACAGTTAGTTACTACCGGAGTTTGTTGGATGGGGATCGGTACCGCAGGCCATACTCAAGGCTTGCTTTTATAGAGGCAGGTCCAAAGGCAACTGCCTGTTTAAGTCATGTACAGTTGGGGAAAAGGCCAGTTGATCCCAAACCCCATTGCCTCCAAGTTGTTTTTCATCATGGTGGTGGTGGCTGATCACTGAACCTTTCTGGGTTTGAAATGGGGTTGCACTAAGGAAGGTGAGAAAAATAATAGATGTCGCTGCCAAGCCAAGGATCACTGCTAAGCCAAGGATCATTGCAAAGGATCACTGCAAAGGACCATCACTGCTAATCGGAGCCTTGGTTTGAGGCTCAAGCTCGCGACTGGTGTTCTTGGGAGGGAGTCATGGCTGAAGCCCTTCTTAAGATCAAGAAGGAAGATGCTTCCCCAATGGAAATGCTTTGGAAGTACTTTGATACAGTGCACAACTCAGTTCATAATAGTATACTCAGGTGATTCTATCAATCAATGTTTCTTTCCCTACCCTGTCCAATGAGTTTCCCACTACATCCTTTGAGGTGACCGAGACATCAAACTTTGGGCAACACACACATGATCTCTTGAAAGACTTGGAGGTGAGAGAAGCGGTATCTTTACTGCATTAAGACCTTTGTTAGTCATATCATCTCTTTGACCCACTGAAATCAACATACTTTTTGATTGCCTGGTGATCAAGGTCATCAATCGATTGGTGATTGATCGGTATCCACATGAGGACAAGCCAACACTGACATTGGTGCCCCAGGGTAACTTACAGGAGTTTTGGCTTCCACTGACCATGTTTGACTTATCCATCACTGCAAAGAATGGCTGTTCCTTGCCTTGTTTAGTTGAATGTAACTCACTTTTGGTGTTTGCGTTTGAGAGATATTCACATTGAACCCTTTTGTTTCTGGCCCCAGATTATCCTCAAAATGAACAATGCCGCGCGCATTTTGGTGAATTCCTTCTTGGGTATCGATCTTCTGCTGAAGCAGTACAGTGCAAATTCCCTTACAGCGATTCCACACGTGCTGTGAAGAAGTTTTGTACTGGGTTCATTGACGGATTCAACAAAGTGATCCTTATGGTTGGAATTTTGGCAGCTATCCATGAAATGGAGCCTCAGTAGCATCTAAGAATTTGAAATGATTTGAGTACACATCATTTTGGCAAAACCAAAACTTCAGATTTCACAATCAGGAATGGGAGGAGGACAAGCTGAATGAGCCTGAAGTTGCGCATATGCTCCAATCATTCAGGTGGGTACGCTGTGCCTACACCCACTTCTTGAACCCAAGCCAGCACCATCTCTTGAGCTTGAGAGCCTTGTTTGCATTTAGTCACATGCATCATGAATGAAACCGAATGCTTGCTTGCTTGTTTGAGGGCCTTGCTTACATTTAGTCGCATAAAGCTCATTTACTTGTCCCGTCACTTAGAAGTGCAGCATGTGACAGCGGAAAAGCAATCGCCGTCGGCATTGGATTACTTTGCTGCTATATCTGCTGCGCTGGGGCTGGAACGTCGGATGGCCAAAGCCGGCCAAAGCAAAGCTCTCAAAGATCTTTTGACAACAGTGGTTGGCAATTACAACAAGATGTGTTCAACGAAGTCGCACAGAATCAATAGCAGCACCAAAGCAATGCTATATAATTTGTTTCTTGTCGCACTGGATTCCTTTGTCACGCTTGGTTTTCTAATATTATGTCTTTCCCTGGAACTTTTTGCTGGTTCTTTCCAAGGCTTCGTGCTCCAAAGGAACTGGGTGACTTGCTTCACATGCATTATGATCGCTACAAACACGAATTGTCAGGCGGGAATCCCCTGTACTGTACTTAAGTCATCCCCTGTACTGTACTTAAGTCCCATTCATTCCATTTCCCTGCAGGGGTGCCGCTGGAGCTTCTTGAGAAGGATTGGTGGGTGCCAGGGGTGAACAGCCGTGCCGAATGCCCCAAATTTGCTGGCAAGCCACAATGGCGAGAGATCCTCAATCCCTGTGGAGCCTCGGTGTTGCTGTGGGCCACCAGATTGACCAAGGACTATGCTTTTGGTTGATGATTGTTTGATATTGTCTTGTTCTTGTCTCGAAAAAGTACTTTGTTTGGAAGGATTTTGAACGGCATGTGACGACCGATTCCACCAAAAAGCAAGAGGCGGGATGGGGATGTATACAGTGTACATGTCAGTCAGTGTGCTATGTATACACTCTATGTCAAGGAAACATGCTTGTGTCTTCCCCTGTGCAGAAAAACCAGCAGCTCAATGAGGAGGGTGCCACTATGTTGCATGATGTGGTGTGCCTTTGGCTTTGGGTCAAGGAGAAAATGAAAATGGAATTTGCCGCTGGAACTATTGAACAGCATGCTGAAAAGTTCTTAAAGGGGATCCTTGGCGTTGAAATAGTTGGCTACAGCCAAGTGGGGTTTGATGGGTTGGCTGCAGCCAAGTGGGGTGTGATGGGTTGGCTGCAGCCAACACACATGTGATTGATTCCCCAGAAATCCCGTCACAAAATTCAAATAGGAGTTGGCTGAGGCCAAATTGAATCATCTCCATGTTTGGGGTTTCAAGTTTGGACTTTGACGGGTTCCTGCAAAAACCCGTCACTATTTCAAAGCCATGGCATGAGTCAATCAAACCAACAAATTGAATTTCAAAAATTCAATATGATTGAATGTTACAATGCCCAGGGTTTCCTCAAGGGTTTCTGCAGGAACACGTCATCTATCACCATGTCGGGTGTATTTGCCAACTTTGATTGGATTTGCCTGATTTTTTTGGATTTTGGTTTTTCCCTCCTTTTCATGATATATATGATATCCAACAAATAAAGTCTAAGAAATGCTCAATAATTTATTTTAATGTTAAATATATAAAGATTTATTAAACAGATATAAAATTATAAACTGTTCAGACAAAAGACTATATTAATAATATGTTGATCCTGTAAGTTGGACACCTTGGCAATTGGGATTGAAAAACTGAGGGACATAATTCACAATTTGCAAGGTAGTTTTTAGCAGCTACCAAAATAAATACGTAGATCTCTGCTGGAATTTGTAACTCAGGAGCCTGGACAATGATCTGATGGCCCTGGTGCGTGCTGGTGAAGAGTTTGACTTCAACAGGATCCCATTTCTCCTTGAGGTTTGGGTTGGGTAATTCTGGGGTAGGATAGTTGCTGTGGTGCAGCCTATGTAGTTGTACGTAGAGTTCCCTGTTCAAAAATCACCTATGACCAAATCAAATCGGTGTTTGTTTTCAACCCTGCTTCCACATGCATGTGGCAGATTCGTGGACAAGAAGTCGAAGATTTCATCGTTGCTGCTCAAGACCGATCCAAGAATGCGCATAGCAAAAGTATGTTAGCTGCCTACAATTCCTGGATTGAAAGCCTGCGATCAGACCAAGCTCAGTTTGAAAGCCAACGCATTCTGATCCCAGGTTGCATTTATTCTTTGGGGAAATATAGTTTAGATTCAAAAAGCACAATGTTCCCATATCCAACATCTACAAAATAATACGTTGGGCTTCAACATCAAATTATATAATAGTAGACATACTTGTCCATCAGTGTTCAACTTATCCTAGGAGCCAGAAAGAAGCTGGGAAACGTCGGGCAAAGATCATTGCGCAGCTGGAGGAGTTGTTGGGGAATTTTCGATTACTGCCATACTGCAACTGCAAATTGTTAGTATCTCTGACTGTATCAACTGTGATGTATCTATGTATCTGGTATGTTGTACTGCTAGGAGATGCATCAGCGTGCTTGGAGCGTAGTGGGTGACTACTTGACCACCAACATGCGTATCTTCACAGCGAGGGCTGGGGAAGCAGAGTCCACTGTCCTTCCCATGGCTGCCAATTGGATCCAAGAAGCTTTCTCAGAGGTGCCGGAAGTGAGAAGCACAGAAGATCACGGCATTTTGCTGTGGTGGAACTTACCTGCATGCGGAGTCATCAGCTCATCCAAATATGACTATGGCATCACATCGATATCAAATTTGCTAGCGCAGTTTCCTCGGAATGGCTTGGCAATTGTGATTCACCCTAACAGGGCTTCACATGCTACTGACAGGACCCTTCATGTCAAGTATGAGATGTCTATCATTATGTTTATCAATTTTCTTCCATCAATGAAATTTGATGAAATTTGAACGTATTTTGCATACAACCTGAAGCTGTTTACCCCTTGCCTGCAAGCTTCGTGAGGAAGCGTACCAAGAAAGAGCACACCAAATCTGAAGATGATGACGATGACGATGCTGCTGCTCCTGAGCAAGTCAAGAAGGAGGAGCAGGGTGAGAGCGATGATGATGAGGATGTGTTTGGGAAAGAGGATGAATCTGATGTTCGGGACATGAAATACAAGTTGGAGAACCTTTGCCTTCATTCTGGAAATGTCAAATTTTCATCATGTGCAATTTGCAAAACAAGGTTCTTTTCATTTCACATTGAGATATACGTTTTTTAACCCAATGGCAAATGCTTGGTGACTACACTTTTCCAAAAACATTACTAAGGAAAGACCTTTGCATGCATGAGCGCAATCTCAAAGTGCGGGCAATTACCTTTGTCTTCAACAAGGCAACCTGGTTTTACAAAAATCACCTTGCATGTGTTTGAATTCACTACTATAAAAGAATGGTTTTACTTGCTTCGGAATATCGTTCTCTTTGATTTGCTCTAAGGCTTTAACTTTTTGTTCCCCAGCAGTTATACAGAATTGATTTCCTCTGAGGAAACTGTGTATGGCCGAAGGGATGGTGCAATCACAGGACTGGCTGTGGTTCATCGCGACAGAGGAAATTTATTTCCTCCAACCAAAGGTTTCCGTGTGGGAGTGGTGCATGACGTGGCTATGCTCCCCAGGGCTATGATGTATAAACCCCCACATGCATCTTGCCGTATAAGCTGTATGTTGATCAGGATTCACATCATCCAACTATTCATTATTGTTGTGTCCTACTTTCTTGAAAAGTGTTTTTTTCAACACTGATTGACGTACTTGCGTTGAATCATGGTGAGTTGTTTGAGGAGTTGAACTTGCTAAGGTATCGCCTTCCAAAAACGGATTGCCGCACATGGGTCGAGCCATGACTGACACCCAAGAATTGCGGCAGGTTTCTTCTATCCAATTTTATGCTTTGATATGGTTTGACATTGCTTAATTCAGTTGATGTGTGTGTGTGTCTCATACCCCTTTATACCACATACCTCTTTATGTATGCCCCACTAAGGTTGCAGGGGGGACAGACATCATCAAGCAGTCCCTGCGCACCTTTGTGCCAACATCCATGGCCACGGTGATGGTCGTGGATTTGATCTCCTATGATGGCTTTCCAGCAATGGCTGCATTGGAGGTGGCTTGGCTTCTCTTTAATCACACGGTTGATTCCAATCACTTTGTGTTCATGAAACTATTTTACATTTTTAATATAATCAAAAAAGAATCCAACGATGACTTGCTTTCCGTTTACCAACTGTGTGATGTTCAAACTGAAGCCTACTCTGAAGCCTGTAAAACAACATGTTTGCGATATTCAAACTGGAGTGGTCCTCTTTCATCCCCTTTTTCTTGATGGTAGTGACTCCCGTTGGTGAAAGAGATGCTGTAAACAAATTAGTAGTGAAAGACATCTAAGATCATCTAAGTTTGAGCAAATTAGATGAATTCGACCAAGAGGTATAATATTATAATTACAAACAAACATGTTTCAACATCATGGCAGCGCTTGTCCTAGGAAGTTGCTGATGGCAAGCGAGTCCTTTGCGCTTCCATCTTGCTGAATGAAGAGCCTGAAGCATTGCAACAGCGCATTGGCAATGCCATCTATGATCGTTGCCGGGCACAAACCTTGACCCTGCCAGGGTTCCCCAACTATGATACTTTGGTTGCATCTTTGAGGGAGAATGCCCCAAGTGGAAGTGAGGTCACCTACAAGGTGTGTGTTGTTCGGCAGGACCGCCTCTTGGTTCTTCAAAGTTTGGCAAGGCGTTGGTTAGAGTATGAAGGTACCAAGGATGCCGCTCATGAAATGGTGGAATCCCACAACAAGGCCTTCAACAAAGATGGGGAGTTCATGGAGAACGATGAAAGGACCCCGTTGTGGATCTTCAGGGCTCAAAGATGGAAACTGACAAACTTGCTTTTGAATCAACCACCTTCAACTTCTTAGGTTCTAGTTACAGCATTACTAGACCTGGACCTGCAGTTCTATATTTCTTTCCTGCCGTTCCACCCTTCCTGCCCATCGAAAATTGCAAGATTGCAAGTAAGTGACATGGCTGGAACTGGAACAGGACTGTTGACGATGAAGGTGATGCTCCTGCAAAGAGGATCAAGATTGAGCAGGCCGATGCATGCACTGAGGAGGACATCACATCTTTGAAGTCTCCGTGCCAAAGCTGCATTGCTAAATTAAATAAATAATCATTATTTAAAAAATGCATGTTGTCAAGTGCAAAGTTGTGCAATTCTGTAGAGCTCAAACTGTACCACTAATGTCATCTGGATCCACCCAGGAAAAAGCTCACGGTCAATGGAGCGTGCGAGATGATCACCAATGCTGAGGGTGACTGCTTATTCCTTTCTGCAAAAGGCAAGAATCAATTTCCGATGCATCGAGAACTGTTACTTGACATTTCCAGGCAATATACAATGTCGCATTGAAAAGAACTGGTGAACATTGATCGCAAATAGATTTTTTATAAACTCTTTCCATCAGCAGTTCAGGATCCAATGGTGAAAAGCGATCACTCAAGATAAGTCATGGGGATCATGGGCTAGCTGAGGTTTTCGTTTGGTGGTGGTGAATGGCGGGCAGGAGCAGCAACTTGGCAGATTCAATGTTGAGGTTCAACCGCCAGCTTACACTTACCCCCAAGCCTTCTTCCACCCATGGGTCTCCCAACTAGTCTCCTCTCAAAGTTGCAAAGATTTCCATCTCAGATTCCTCAGCTGCAACCAAGGAGGCCACAGAGGTCAGTTCTGACCCCGAAGCACGGTTCTTTTCATTCAACACTGATCTGAACTCGATCTTCATCATGGAGAAGAAGGGGCTTCCGAACCACTTAGCTGGATTGCCATTTGTGGACACACCATCAAGTTTGGGTTCGATCATCACAAATCTTGAGGATGCAGGGGAGGTGGGGTATACACCTGCTGCCAAATAGTTTCAAATCTTGTCATTGTTCAACATTCAGATTTGCCATCAAAACTTCAGACACTTCAAGTAAGGAAAAGCTGACCCCTTGCCATTATTGCTAAGTAGCATCTCACTTTGATTGCCCTTCAAGGTCAAGCTTGCGGTCAGCCATCATATCCTGGCCAGCGATCACAGTCAACTTTCTTCAGAGAAACCTCTTGTATTTGTCTTGGACAATTTGAAGCAAGAGGAAGAAACTGGAGAAGATAACAAAAAGAAGCGGAAGAAGGGCAAACAGAATCAGAACAAGAACAAGAATACTTCAACTTTCAATAGTTTTGGAAGTTTGCTGAAGATCAGCCAGTTCAAGGGCAACCCAAAGTTTATCATTGGTTTTCGAGCAAGGCTTGGGCGTCCAAATGCAAGATCATGCACTCTATTCCTTTTTCACTTCCCCTTTTTGATTTCTATCAATCCTCTATGTCATGACAGGCTTGATGTCACCAGTGAGGGTGGTGTGAAAACCATCGCCCCTATTCGTCCGGTGGCCTGCTTAGCTGGCCAACTCGAAGTTGCTGGGCAGTCTGTCACGCGATTGATGTGAAAGATAGCTTGACAAATTTGCTGTCTTTTTTGGATCACCAGAGTGTGCAAACATGCCCCCACTATGAATCTTTACCCTGACCACATTTTTTGAGACATGGTGAAAAGATGTCTCAGGTCTCCAATACATGAAAGTATTCAGAAAATAACATCTCAGAAAACAACCTCTGATTTTCTGAAACTTTCCTAACCGGCAAATGGAATGGGCATGCACACTGGTGGGGGTGCACTTTCTTGTTGCGCAACATCTAACTGCTGTGGGGCAGTGGAGATTGGAGGCGACGTGAAGTGAAAAATCCATCATCTTGCAACTTGCAAACAAACTAGTGCATTTTTTTCAATGCAGCAACCTTCCTTTTTGCAAGCAAGATGAACTGATAGATCTCAACTGTATAAAAGTTGGAGTGACAACTTATACTTCATCAAGTTTCAAACTAATGAAACTATTGATGTGAATTTGAACTCATAGATATCAAGCATCAAGGCTCAATCAAGGGGTTGGGTAAAGTTTTGGCCATGAAAGGCCAAAAGAGAAACTCGGGTAGTATGGGTGATGGTGGGTCGTCTGAAGTTGAAGTGATGCCCCAACCACCAGTGGTTTTCAGACCTCCGGCCACCTTACTGCATATATTTGAAAATCATTCATTGTGTTTGCTGAGATTCTTGTGCTTGAAAATCATTCTAGGGATAATGCTTGAGATGTTCGTGTATCATTTTTCCTAATATCTCTACTCTCCTCTTCTGAGGCATTTAACTTGGCCGCGATTCTTGATGGTGCCCCTGCAGCATCTTCCAATCGGACCCCTATCCGGCCACCGACTACGACGCCTCCTTCGCCGATGCCAGCTGCAACTGCAACACCTCGGAACCCAGTTGGGTCTGCTGATGGCGTTGGTGGTTGCTTGTCGACAAATAAGGTTGCTTCATGCTAGACAGTCAAATGATCTTGGACTTCAACTGATTCAGTGTTGAGTTTTTGTTTGAATGCAAATCATTTGGTCATGATTGGATTGAATTACTTCAAATTCATGGTAAGGTCAATCTTCTCATGTTTTGCCTGGAAGATGGTCATCATCAAATGAAGAATCTGAGAAGGGTGAGCCTACCAAAAAAACACGTGCTGCCAAGCCCAAGGGCAAAGCTAGCAGGAAATCAAAGAAAAAGAAAGAAGATGAAGATGAAGATGAAGATCCTGATACCCATCACACACCCTTAGCTCCTGGCAAAGATGATGATGATGATGGTGATTCCCCAGACCTGGATGGCATGGAGGAGCTTTTAAAGTTGAATGAAGTGGATGTAAAGAAGAAACCAGCTAGCCGTAAAGGATCTGATACAAAGCGAAGACCTGCTGCTGCTGGATCAAAGTCAAAGCCACCCAAGAAAAAGGAGGACTGGAGATTGCTATATTATGTCGTTTAATTGTTTATTGATTTTTCTTGATTTATCAGTGGGGGGAAACCCTTCTTGTGAATGGCAGGACGCCCAAGCTATCCCCTTTCAATTCGATATTGAAGGGTGTGATGATGATGTTCTGAAGTGTCTTGGTCGCAATCGATTCACGTGTTTGATGCCATTCGATAAATGAAACCGCATAAGAATCCAGGATGCTAAGAACATACAACTACAACCATCAAATGCAGATTTTTTCTTGAGGTCTGATGCTGCTGGGCTGGATGCACAGTTGCTTAGCTCAAGGTTTGGTCATGGCTGTGCTTCAAAACAATGAAAACTTTAAAATCAACTAACTGAATTTCAAGATTTCAAAACTGGCATGAGCCATCTTGGGATTCTTGAGGTTTGGTGACGGTGGGCTCCAAGATAGCAACATCAATGACACACAGTTGCACAGCTGAATGTTTAGTCATGATTCTGAGAAAAAAACTGTCCCTCAAAGTAGACTTGTGATGCTGAGGCTGGATTCACCGACATCATACCAGTCCCGATACAGTGATATCTACATGATGAATGAACTCCAAGAGGATTTGGTTCCACCTGACAATCAGCTTGGTTTGGAAGAATATGCCCGCTCTTTTGAAGATCCTTGTCAACATGAGAAAAACAACCATAAAACCAAACCTTTGCAATATGGATGAAGATCATTGTCAATATGTTTTTCCACTTGGGTGATACAATTTGTATGAGTCTTTAGGTATCTCAACTTATTGCTTGCCCATGCTTTTCTAAGGCATGCTCTCCCACACCCCCTCCATTGCGACGCTTGAAAGTGTGCTCGGACTTCTCTGGCCTTGTGGAGCTTGAGAAGGCCCAACGGTGTTCTTGCACCTGTCTGCCGTCATAGGGTCATCAACGTGTATCAGTAAAACCCTATGGTCCATGATTGCCAGGATGGCTATGAGATTGACGCTGATGGTGTGAAACAACAACTGTTCACTGACCATGCAGGATCTGACTCAGCTGAGACAGTGGAGGAGAACCGTGACAATGTCAAGGACTTGACTGCGGAGGGCTACAAGTCAGCGACTGCGGAAGTGGACAAGATGGCTGAGTCAACCCATGATGGTGTGATGGCCCCTGTGACAGTTGATGTGTATACTCAATGCTTGGCGATTGTGCCCTATGTGCCCTATGTGCCAAAGGTTTTACCTACTCCTGAGGCTGATGGGATTGTGAAGGAGTCCACTGCACCTCCTTCTCCCCAGATCCAGTCCAAGCCTCCACCTAGTGCAAGTCTTGGTGCAAAGCCGAAGGCGTTTCCACAGCCTAAAGTGCAGGCATCGGGGCGCAAGAGAAAGTCGGAGTTGGAGGGCAACCAAAACAAAAAAGATGTAAGGAAGAAAGACAAGGAGAAGAATGGTGGAATGCAGACGTCAAAGAAATCCAAAGTGCAGCAGCAGCGCAAGAACAAGGTGAAGTCCGTGGCAAAAGAGCCCAAAAAGAAAGACTCTGCACCAAAGAAATCGAAAGTGCAGCCCAAAGCAAAAGCGCAGTTCAAGAAGGAGCATGTGAAGATCCCCAAGGATGATATTGCCAAAAAGATGCATTCTGTGATGTGGCTGCACTATGCTGTAAAATAATCCAACAAAATCACGTCCATAAATTATGATGGGTCAAGTCACCTTTAGTTCAAACAGGGAGATCCTTTACTTTTTTTTTAGTTGCCCTCTTCCTTCCCTCATTCATATCCTTCATCTAAGGTCTACTCCATGGGGTGGAAGGCGGCCAAGGCACGTGGTGAAAATCCAAAGGCTGGCGGTGCTGCAGCCCGCTTGGAGTTTCTTGGCACAACATGGCACAACTGCAGTTTACTTGAAGTTTTTTGCAACTAGCTGTGAGTTTGTTCTGATGACTGTTGGCCGCATTTTTGATTCCATCTTGATGAGTGAGATGTAGAATCTTAGAAAATTTTCATAAAAATTTATGAAAATGTACCCAAGGTGGATCTGCCAACATGGGCCGAAAGATCATCCTGAAGTGCTGAAATTTGCTCCCTGGATTGCCTACACCTGATTGAGATGTGATGCTGAATCTAGGTTTGGATGAAAAAATCCATTAGTTTCTCTTGCTGTGATGCCAGCAGGATGTGCAATCGAAGACAGTCCGGGTGTGGACCAAAAATTGCGGTTGGCAGCTGGTGGGATACACTGAGGGCACCTAACAACCCACTAGTCAGTTTGGATTTTTCATGCTCTTTTGTGAGGGAAATTCATCCTCAGATTATTTATCAATCAATTAATATCATCAATCAATTAAACAGCAGTTCAACATCACAAAGAGCATCAAAGAGCCACTTACCAATTGGAAAGGAGCCAGTTTCAATAGGACTTCGCTATAAGTTATACCTGAAACTTGGGTAGATTGGAAGATGAACAAAGGCCTTTCAAAAAGGGGGTTGACTTGGGTAACTATCCCGAAATCTTCGCCCCGATTTCGTCCCCTGAAAAATTATTGGAAGATTACCTTCCCCTAAGAATGCAGACCCCTCCCGATTTGCTGTAGGATTGATGGTCGAAACATTCCCATCCCCAGGTCATAGGATTAGTTTGTAGAGGAAATCCCCACATCTTAGGGCATACGACCCAAATCCTTAGGGTTCCTTGTTGAAATGATCCCTTTTTTCTGGGGGATGTTGTAACCCAAACCCACTTGGGTTGAGCCCATTGGCCTTGGGCACCTTCCAATACATGAATAGGATTCCCATTTGTCCCAAAATTGCTATTGATCTCACTAGTACATGAGTTTAAGCAAAAAAAAATGGAAAAACTAGGGGTATCACTGGAAATGTGTCCTTTGTTGTGACCCTGAAATTTCCAAAGCTACACGTTTTGAACCTCAACCGGGTGTCTCACCTTGCGACATTAACGAAACGCGAAGGCTTCTTCTACCTCATCGGAGGGGATGATGGCAAATCCTTAGCACCTTGGATCAATGTACGTTGCAGGTGGGTCGTGGGGAGAAAAGATGGGGCAGGGCCCATGAGTGCAAGAAATTATATTATGATTCTGAATTATTTGGGCCCTGCCGGGATACAGTGTTATAATTTCCTTATGGGCCAAGAGCCTAAGAAAATTTTCCAAAAAAATATGTTTTTGGTGTTGTTTACGTGGCTCTTGGGCCCATCACCAGTTAACTCTCTACGTTTCTTCCCCGCCAAGAAGTTCATGTTTATTTGGATGGGCTTCTTGGGCCACCGACTTAACCACTAGACCAACAAGAAGCTCCTGGGATTCGGTGATGTCTAAAAAAAGAATGACAAAACAACTGCATTACTACTGTTGATGGAAGAAATCCCAAACAACCACCTGGGATGTAAAACACCCATGGTAAATAATGGGATAAACTATATACCTATCAACTGGTACAGGAATTCTTCCATCAACACTATTTGTGGTTTAGTAGAACCACATCAGATCATCAACTCAAGATTGGATGTCCATCCCCCGGGAAACAGGAATAACAAGACTGTGTTAGAGTAGTGCAAAAGGGGTCGCAATGGTTTTGGGGTCAACTATAAGATCAAAAGTCTTTTGGGAGGAGTACCTGCATCACATGTGAGGTAGCGATATCATCAGGATACCGAAGAACTTGGATCAACATTTACCAGCACAGCTAGTTGTGGTGCAGCAATGCAGCAATTGGACAATTAGAGGATTGGACAATTTCAGACGTCGAAG
>OMLO01001245.1_pt1 | contig 19197 bp, 9 predicted proteins | sample 1674811 | NCBI WGS metagenome assembly OMLO01 (sample SAMN06265003, study PRJEB25207) | coral metagenome | isolation source: Coral host | place: Mexico:La Bocana,Puerto Morelos, Mexico | collected 2008-11-13 | reverse complement strand
TTTTTCCCCCCCCCCCCCCCCTCCTTCTAAATTCCGATACTTAATAAACCATCTGTGGCATGTAAAGTCTTCAACACCAAATCTAATCACGTTCAGATATTTTAAATCATTTGCTATATGGATAATGAGCAACTCATGTCAGATTAATAACAAATATTGGTATCAAATAAATGCCCAGCCATTGAGAAAACAATAATGATAATCTGTATGGCAAAATAGTTTACCGGAACAGCAGTATTACCAGAGTTGAAAACATAAACGTATAAAGTGGGCTCGATAACCCCAATTGTTTTATTTAGCTAAGAGATAATGATAATCTCTTGATTACGTTTGATAAGACGCAACTTTTGCAAAGTTGAAAATACTCCTCTGCTAGTACTGCAGAGATGTTATTTAAATCAATCAATCAATCAATAAATAAATAAATAACATAAATTAACTTTGTTTAACGAGGGTAGCAAATAACGGTCGTGCGACTAACAAACCGGTGGTGCAAGAGTAAACATATCACGAAAATAATAAGGATGTAAATTATTGAGTATCAGCAGAGGATTTGTTGACCTAGAAAGGGGAATTTAAAGAGCATCTCTTTAATTTTATTTTAAACGGTGCAAACACAACGAATACTAACAGGCATTCCGCTTTCTATTGTTCTCCAGGAAAAGAAAAGAAAAATGTCTTAAACTCGTCTGCTTGCATTTCTGAAGGAAGCCACCGCTTCTCGTTCAAGTTCATCATCCCTGACAAATACCTTCCAACTTCCTTCGAAGGTCGCCATGGTAACATTCGATACTGGGCTCGCGCTGTGATTGAAAGAAGTCTGGGTAAGAGTAACATTAAGACTAAACCAGCGCAGTTTCTGATTGGTGATTACGTGGCGCTAGAGGACTTTGAAAATGTTTCGGTAAGTTAAACTTTTGTTATCTGTATTATTGAAACTTTTTTGGCCTTCGTCAGCAATATGTCTTGCACCGTAGTTAGACAGCACACGCCTTATCACCCAAGTAGAAAAACTCAAAAACAGGTGATTGAAACATTTACCCAGAATAACTTAAAACCTAATCAAGCCGAGTGAAGTTAAATAGTATCTATATAATGAGGTTGGTTGACAGTGAAGTTTAGGAGGGGAGGGAGGGGACAGTAGGGAGACCAACAAAAAATGAATAAATAAGCGGAATTAATCAGGAAGTCACTAAATACCTAGGATAAAGAAAATCGGTAATAAGTAATGTCGCTGCAATTAGTGCCAGATAAAATCTCATGAATATGACTCTCCATAGACCTGCAGAAGTTGCTTTTGCGTAGAAATAACATCACAAAGTTCAAAAAACTCGAGTCGCAGTAAAGTAGTATTAGTAGTAGTAGGAATTATAAATTGAAGTCATTGTGAAATATGCGCACACGTAGCAATTAGTAAGTTCACCTTCTTTCAGCCCAACTCGGATTTCGCAACATTTTCTCAAGGTTTCGGAACGTTTGTTTTTCCTGCGTTACAGCCGAGGGTAACTGTTTTGCCACTAAGATACTAGTAAATGTGTGATTCAGCTCATCATGTTGGTTTTACCATAGGACGTCGTAATCAAAGAAGACTCGCACACAACAGGATGGCCATTTTCTAGATCCGGGACTTTGGAACTTAGAGCTGAGATCGACCGAGGTGGTTTCCAACAAGGCGACGAAATTAATGTGTCTGTGTTGGTTACAAATAAGACATCACATGATGTAACATATACTGAAGTGTCTCTTGTTCAGCGCACTCTCTTTGTGGCTGTTGAGGGTAAACCTGATTGCTCTTGAAGTAGCATAAGTTCAGTTGACGCATGCGATAACTCGTGTAAAGGAGCAACAAACCTATAGTTTAAAAAAATTGGAGGACTCATCCCTAACATAGTAGCCCGTTTTGTGCAAAATCCGTGAAAGTAATGAAGATCATGAAAAGGCTTAGCTATCGGGAAACCCTGTCACTCTCTAACTAGATCGGTGGTGCTGATGTTTTAAAACGGTACGTATATGGGTCGAGTTTCCACGCAGCTCACCAGTGTTCACTTACTCATTGTCTTTTCCAGCTAGTCCAAAGCCAACCCAAGTTCTTTACGCGCAACTTCAACCCTTGTCCTAGCGTAAGACGTGTTTGGATACAGTTCACTGAAGGGGAAATTTGTTTAAGTGAAACTAAGTTTTACAAGCTATTGTTACGTACTGATTTTAATTTCCCTCTCGTTTCACATCACTTGTAGGTGGCAAGACCTTCAGTGACCACACTATATGTCATGTCAGAAAAGAAGGCGTTCTAAGCGGACAGGAGCAAGAATTTCCCAAAATATCACTTTCTATTCCGCCTACAACCTTCCCAACTCTCATTTCTTGCAAGTGTATAACAGTTCTTTACTTTATTCTGGTGAGCAGAACATTACTGAAGTATTGAAAAGGGAATAAGATGGCGAATTTGGAATAGATTCGAAATACTATTCTATGTTGGGATTGACACCGTTTATGTCAATAAATCAGGGATGCAAGGTTTCGTTTCGCTGAGAACACAGACAACAACAACAACAACAACAACAACAACAACAACAACCATTTATTTGTACTCACACACTTATAAAATAATTACAGCAGACATTATTAAATTAGTAGAGAGTACTGCCTGCCCAAAATAACAATAGGGGCTAAAAAAATGGACAGAGAATACCTAAAATTTTAATATTTATAAAAATGAATTGTTGTAGTCAAGAAAAATAAGGACAAATTACAGATGACGGCAGGCATGGATCAAATGAAGGAAGCAAATACTATCGCATATCAGTCGATAACAGTTGCAGAGGTGCTTAGCTTGTTGGTTTAGTTGTCTATAGCTTCCTATTTGTCACTTCATTCTCAGGTCAGAGCAAAGCTGAAAGGAAAGTTCACAAAGAACGGTAACCTTGAAATTCCAGTTGTCATTGCTTGCTCCACTGGTGAATCAGAAGTGGCCGCTCAGAAAGACCCACAAGTCAGACCTGCCTCCCAGCGTCCAAAGCGTAAAGGAAAAACCTCCTTAACGGGGGACCTTAATGATTCAAACTTAAAAGTTTTTGATCAAGACGAAGGGGACAAAGTCATTATCAATCCCATGTGCGTACCTGTAAAGACCCACGAAGGTAATTTTACAGATATTGTTAACCAGTATGATTTGACGAACTCTTATCGCGAAATTGCAACAAGAAAAGAATATGACACGCATTTTTAGATAATGGTGGATTCAAGGTCTGAACGGACAACAAAATAATCAATTTTGATGAGGGACATCAGTGAGATTTCAACATTCTTTCGCTAAGCATTTAATGACTAACCCCGCGGGAAATTAATTAAAATAGAGGTTTTAAAAAGCTGCAGGTCAACTGAATTGGACGTCTTATGCCGAAAATTAGATGACGCGCGAAAGTAAAGATAGTTGAAATACGTTTTACTGATTTTAGAAATATTTTGCTTTTTTCATGAATTTTTGCTAGCAAAATTTTGCTTATTAACCATATTTTAAAGATTTGTGAAATGAGATGTTATTTCTTTAATTATCTAGATGATTCGTTCATACTGCACATACATGTTTACTTATTAAGCTTAGTTTATATGATAGCTACATGTAAAAATTAATGTCATCAGTTATCTCTACCTCAAACACTGAGAGGACACATGTTACGCTTTATTAAGCTCAAATACTAATAATACGCGGAGGCAGCGTGGCCCAGTGGTTTAGGCGCTTGTGTTGTAATCCGGAGGTCGAGGGATTAAGGCCTCCACCCTGCCACTAGCGGTGATGCCGAGTTCAAATCCTCGGTCACGCTTTGTAAATAACCAACTGTTCTGCCCCCTGCCAGTTGGTATTTTTAGCTATGTTACGCTTATTTGAAGTATTTGTTTCCTTTGTTTCAGTGGCATGCCTGTGAACTAGCTAAGCTTAGTGCTTGTATAGCTAAATAATGCATGACACCTCACCCCTCCCCCCACACCATAGCTTGCAGCCTTCTACCTGTTAAAAGCTGCTTTGCTTTCGAATTTCAAAATGAGCTCAAGTTAGTTGAAAGAAATATTTTTACCTAAAATTGGAGATGCCTTTTTTGAATAGAGGTTTATAGTACTAATTAAGGTTCAGTGTATATTTGCTGAATGTTTACTGAGACAAAGATTCAAAATAAAGGATTTCATTCCGCAACTGTCTGCTACATTCACTGCCTTTATAGAGATGTTATGTTTACAACCTGGCGAATCAGAAGCATATCACCAAGATGATATGCTTCTGGTCGAATATATAGAGGATATTACATGGCCACGCGGAGATACGAAGTTATCTTCGAGTGTTGAAAAATATTTTTAAACACGAGAAGAGATGTTTTGTGTATCTCAAAGCGACCTTGTATTTTTCTTTTTAAATTTTTAAATACATAGCCATTTTTTTGGCGATTTTTCAAACCACTTTCGGAAGATTTTCCAAAATTTGTCCCAAATCCAGACAAAAATTACCGAACATTTTCCGAACGAGCCCCTAAGAAGTCTCAACATTCTGTTTTGTGGCCGTGGCTTTGAAATCTTTTTCAGCCATATGAGGTGCCAATTTTCAAACAAGACATTCTATGTAAATGACATTGACTTTCTTTAGGCTCAATATTCTGAAACAAAAACTTGTAAATGGTAATGAAACTAGTTACAATTATTGTACTGTAAGTAAGTACATTGTTAGTAACCGGCTTTGTAAGTAGTCTTTTTTGTACTTGTATGTGTTTGAAGAACAAAACAGAAAAAAAGGCAAAACATCCTAAGAGGTACAAAGCCTCTTTTTTTAATCCTCAAAAGGGTTCGACGAGCACCTCCGTCCTTTCTATATTGGAGTCTCCCCCTCCCCGTAAAAGAACATGAAGTGTTTATCTAGTTCAATTGATTGATCAGTTGTGCAATCATGTCAATGATGCAGTTTTTGGGCTGACATACACAACTTCTTAAGTTAAACTGTTTTAGCACAAAACTGTTTTGTAATCTAGAATAGAATCTAGAATAGTCTCACAGTCGGTCCATGGACTTACAAAACAAGCAAAATGTTTTATAAGTTGTTCTCAAAGCTGTCAAGTGTGTTCAACTGGATTAATATGCAAATATAACGAATCAATTGTGAAACAAACCACCTGGTTATACTTTGTAAATGGAGCAGTTTGAAATAAGACATAGTCAAATCATAAATCCTAATTATATGCTGCGCCAGCGAACCATACTTACAAGATCTTATAAGCTTAGTATTATGCAGATTCATGCTTTTTCACGGGGATTTACTTGAGACCGCGACAGTGAAGGAGAGCTGACTAAAAGAAGCTAGGTAAGAGAGGTACATTTTTTTTGTTTGATATTTAATGATAACAGCAAAAAATGTTAAAAATTGAGAATTGTGGTTTACTGTAAAAAGAATTTCATTTAAATATTTTTCTTACATGTAGCTGAGGAAAGAAAAAAGATGCACACTGATTGTAATCGTCATTATCCTAACCTCCGAGCATCGTGTACTTATTTTGTGGCAGTTTTAAGAAAATTGTCAGTGTGTAGCTTGAAAATGTTATCGGCGATTCAAAAGTGTATATAAGGTCTGATCTACATGACGCTGTGTGTCAAAGATATCGCAAATGCTTGCAGAAATCTCTGCGAATATGGCATTTCTTCAGCGCTAAATCTCTGCAAAGAAAAGGGGCTACGCACAGAATATTATATAAATCTCGCAACAGAAAGAAGTCTGAATGACATTTGTCAGTTTGCCAAATAATTTGACATTCTATGTGTTAATGGTATTGCTTTCATATTTATAAGTATAAATGTAAACATTGATGATGCTGAAAATCATTCACCTATTTTCTAAATTTGTTTATGTTCTGATCGCAGTTGATCGCAAAGTTAATTGGCGTTTTGGAGAAAATAATATATTTGAAAAATTGAATTTGCTTTTTAGCATATTGTTAATAAATCCGGGAAAGGTTTAGTAATAGGTAAGTACTGTCGTTAAAATGGTTGGAAACTAAGGCAGATAGACTTTACGTTTGTTACGTCTAAGGTCCTTTGCTTATTGTCTCGGGACCTGAGACAACCCTCCCTCTGAGAGAACTGTGTATGAGAAAAAGTTTATATCGAACAAATTGTCTCTGTCGGCAGAATCAAAGTGGAACCCGGGTGTGATTATTTCTATCTCTTTTGAGCTATTCAAAAGCGTAGTTATTCCTCTGTCTTTTTCTTTCCTTGATGCATCTGATCCCTGTAGATTTCGTTAAATTTGTTTTCACCCATTTGTCACCAATTTAAAATAAATCTCTGTCTTAAAACCTAATGGGCTACGATACTTGCCTAGACGAGACAACTCGCCCCACCGAGTTAACTTAATCCCCTCCACCCTTCCCAACTCCTTTAGTAAATTTTCTTTCCAGGGCGTCTTCCCTCATAAATTGTGATCTCAGAATTGTCCATTCGCTTTTGTTATAACAACCGTGCATCGATTTCACAGAAAGCCACTTCTATTTTGTCTCTTTTCATGTAGTCTTTCTTCACCACCTCCCCACCCACGTATAAAGGTTGTTTTGAAGAGTTTTTCGTTTCAGGGCCTATTTCCTCATAAATTGTGATTTCAGAATTTTCCATTCGCTTTTGTTATGACAACTGTGCAACGATTTCACGGAAAAGCCATTCCGTGTCTCTTTAGGTAACGAGTAACTCCATCTTATCATCCTTCAGTTCCCTCTCTTTCTTTCTACTTTCTATGACATCCTTGTGGCTTTTCTACTTCAACGTTGCCGTCTGCCATTGTTGCGCGCTCGCCGCTGCGAAACATTTCTACAATGAGCAGCACTGGGAACTGGTCAACATTGTTTTCATGGTGACTAAACTGGTAAACACGTGTTCCCAAAGCAAAATTTGTGTCCGGAAAGCAAAAATGTTTTTGACCTGAGACACATTTTCCCGTTTCCGAGCAGCAAAATTTGTTTCTGCAACATATGTTTCCCGCGCGGATAAACTGGGAAACAATTGCCTCCTCGACAATTAGTGTTTTTTGGTTTAACAAGGCCTTACACTTATCAACGAGAACAATGCTGAGTTTTAAAACTTGTCTTATTTTTATATTATTAGTTTTATATGAACTTGCACGAGTAGCTGTAAATATAACTGACGATTCAAGCCCTCGTCGCCATTTTAATTCCAGCCAAATCTCCCCATGGCCTAGAAGCGAAGCTTTTATAAATAATGACCATTAAAGCCTGGTTTTCACTACGTGATGAGCACAAACCCAGACAGGGTTCATGCTAGTGAGGACGGCCACAACACAAGCATAAACATGTAGGCATGCGCAGAATGAGTAATTGCTTTATGTTTGGTTCCATGCCTCAGTTTTGATTACAGTAAAACATGATAGCGGACTTTTGCTTGTAGACTGAGAACAAATCTTATCATTCACAGTCGCGACACTGAGGAACATAATAAGAAATTCAACAATGTGTTGGTGTGACTTAGTGAGAAGCAGCGGACTGCAAATGTTGAAAATGCACATTGCGGATGAAAAAAGTAGATTTAATGGTTTCCAGCAGATGGAAGACACCATGCTGTCACCAAAGCAATAGCTACTTTTGAATTTTGGCCGTGTTTAGCGATGCGATTCCTAACAATGCCATGGTGAAAATGCCCAAATCAAATGAAGGTTTTTAATAACACAAGTCCATTGATTAAATTCGGACTTACAAGCTGATGTTTAAACCGTGTCACAAAAATAGATTAAAGTTCTCGTTCTCGACGACTCGATTCTGAATTGAAAATAACGCCAGAGGGTTCATCGATGGCATACATTTAAAGGAAGGCAATCAACGTGCTGACAATGTACTATATGTTTATTTATAGAGAGAAAAATGTGTGCACACACAATAACAAGAACTGAGTGGGTGATGTTTTTATTTTCATGTGCATCTTACCGCTAGAGACTCCATCAATTCTACATCAGTTATTATTTGTAGCTTATAATCTAAATTTGCCTACTTAACCGTAAGGGCAATTGAGTCTGAAAAAACAACTTTTATAATTCCAAATTTAGGTTTTGGAAAACAAGAAAGACAGCATCGATCCGTCAAAATTACCCTTTTGCAGTACTTTGAAGGCTCCTAATAAATGATTGAAAATTAGCTTTTCAACATGTTAAAACTGATGTTGCATCTGTTTCTAGTGCTTGTCATCTTTATTAGGAAAAGTCCACTCGCTGTCAGCACAAAGAATGTCGCTACACATGACGTAATATTAAGTACATTAAAAGAACATTTACGCAGACATCTCTCCGAACATCTGTTAACTTCCGGCTTACAGTTTATCACCGCGGAAACATTTCAATGAAACTGCAGGTTTTCTACAAAAGATTGCTAAGTGAATGGCCATACCTCAGAGATAATTCGCAATCTAAGTGCCAACTTCATTCTCCGCGCTGAAATCGCGAAGGAAACTACAATGGAGCGGTATACGCCTGAGAATAATGCTAATTAACGATTGAAAAGACTGCCAGACATATCATTGGTGAGTACGTCCACAACCTTTCTTTAATTTTTTACCATGCTATTTTGAAAATTAATCAAAGTGCTTTCGAAGCCTTTGTCATGTCTAATCTGCTAAAATTGTCATATTATTCTGGGAGTATATCCTTGCAGATTGCTTGTTATGAGGAAAGGTTTTAATGAAGGAAAATGTCGAGCATTGCACAGTTGATTAATTAATGGTCCGCTGCGGCCAGTGTCGTCCTAAATATACTAATTAGAAAAGTGGCCACAGGAGATTCTTTACTTGAAAGAATTGCCTCTTATTTCTAATTTTCTTATCATTTTAGACTCTACATGCATATTAATTCGACTTTAATATTTTCGACTTTTATTTTATTTACAAAATCTTACATGTAATTTAGTTATTATCCTTGTCTATGTAGTCAAAACTGCATTAGATGGAAACGCGATGACGAGATCATTATTTTTTAAACTGAAAAATATGCTGCTGATTTCGCATTATTTTCTTATCGTTTTGAATTCTATATGACAATGAAAGCACCATTTATATTGAATAATTTTGACATGCAATCCAATTACAATGAATGATCACATGTTAATTTGTCCAGGTTTTTATTTGTAAAAGTCCGCAGGAAGGTTCTGTGAATTATTACTGATGGAAATTTTAGAGCAGGTTTTGAATTAGCATGGGTTACCAAATATGGCGACGAGTGAAACTGGGTAATAATTTTAAGCGCGTTTTGTCTAAATTCTTAACTTATTTGAATATTGATAAAGCGCAAGTGAAATTATCTCTTAATTTCAAGAGTATACCATGTGATTACCTTTTAAATATCATGGATGATAAATTACGCTTGCAATCTTAATGGAGTTTTGCCTTGTTTATAGTATCGAGAAATTTCGCGTCAAACGTTGCCATGGCCGTTTTATAACTTCACAGGTAAAATTATAAATTGAAGCTGAAATTTCACGCCAAAATTAGGTATATAGTAATTTGTCATCCATGATATAGTAACTGAAATAATGGATGCGCAATGAGCCCTCCTCAACAAAGCATCCGCCATTATGATTTGTTTATACGCTCAATAGATCAGAGCTGGTGTTATGGCTAACAGGCAATGGTTTCATGCGAAGGGAATACACTTTTACCTGCTGGGAAACGTTTAACCAGGGCTAATCGGCACTAAAACGTCTTGTATACAAGGCCTTATCTAGAGGAACACATAAACGTTTTTCCATATCAATTTGATAACTTTTCGGGACATTCAAGAACACTTCCGAAATAGAAAGGAATAGGTCACTAAAATAAGGTGGAAAAATGTCCGAGGGAAACTGGCACAGAGATTGACATTCGAGAAGGATACAAACAATGTCCGTTTTATCTCAAATTCTAGTCTCGCAAATTAGCAAGCAAAGCCTGTTTTCAAGGTTTTTCATTGTATCACTGCAGTACTAGTTTGCAAGTTCTAAGGTCATGATGACGGTTATAGAGGGAAGGGGGGGGGGGGGGGGGGATATTACCAAGTCGCTGACATCATGAAGATTAAAGCGACATGGAATCGTTGGACTGGTTAGTCTGGTGTTACTGTCTCACGAAACAAGTTCTTTTTCTGTCCCTCAATACGAAGTAGCAGGCTTTGAAACGTTCGATTCTCAGTTTAGGTATATAGAGAAAATCATGATCTCTACTGATTAGACACAGGCAGCGTTAACCCTAGGAGGTACGGCAAACTCAAATCTCCACCGTGGTACAATGTTTAGAACAACCTCACTTCATCTCCTTAGTGTTTTCATTAGGTTTCGCTGTTTTAAAAAAAAGCAAGATGACGTTAGTATTATGGAACACATGTCGAAATAATGCCTTGGGAATCAGTGACGTCATCAAACATGGCGGACATCTCTAGAGTTTTTACCATTTTTATTTTCCTCTATAATTTACGCTTTTTTTCCCAAAACATAAACGGATTTATCCTAAGCTCTTATTCCGGCAATGATGGACTGATATTTCAAACAGCATCTGATAATTTGAACGAAACAGACTTATATCAGTCTTTTAAATTGCTGATGAAAAAAAATTGCGATGTTTTGTCTTAACACATAAAAGTTAAATAAAAAATTTCGAGTGTTATAAAATAACGTGCTTATTTCATTAAAAGGTTACAATCGATGAAAGCCTCCCCAGTCTTGTTAGATTGAGAGCACGTCGTAGCTTTTAAGCCAAAAACTTTAGCTTAAAACATCTACTAAACAAAACACTTGTCACGAATTTATCCTCGTCTTCACGCGAAAATATTGGCTCCCTAAATAATTCAGAACGCTAATTTGTATAATTTCGTTCCTCCTTCATAATTTAATTAACGACGTGTGACACAGGTTATTTGAACACACTGAATTATTAATGTTATGTGTATTACATTAATGCTAGTTTCTAATCTCGGAGCACTGACAGTTATGAAGACGAAACTGTCAATCATTGATACATCTACTGACAAGCCCATTTGACGTATTGGCGTTACCCAACAGGATTTGATAACGAATACAAGTCATGCATGTATTTATTAAAACCTTTCTGTAGTCTAATTATGTATCACCATCAAATTTAAAATGAAATTATATTTGAAATAAATTTTGCGAATCAACTCGCGCACGATCAGTATAAAGTTAAGAAATAAGGCAAGACTAAAAAACGTGAGCGTTAATGTCTTTCGTTTTCAAAAACGTGTAGGATTTTTGTGAGAAATGAATACCTCTCTGTTTGTTATAATAATCTTGTATAATTTATACATGTATCTTGCCATGCCTCTGTCAGTTCCTTGACATGATCGAAAAGAAGGTATCAAGAAACGATAACTAAATTATCAGATATGTAGGGAGAAGCCAGTTTAAGAGAAATACGTGTTAAAAAAATAGCACCTTTACTTGCTTCGTGTTGATTTTGTGAGCACAAGTGATTAGCTGTTTTGATTCGACATTTCAAAGCCCTAGTTAATTACTTGCGTTCTATTCGTCAGTTTTAATTCGACAAGGTCAACTGAATGGAGTAAGTTTCTCGCAGTTTCATTGAGTCGCCATTTCTTGTATAAATAATATATTACTGGAAACGCTGGATACAATAACTTAGAACTTCGACTGATGAACTACTTGCTTCTTATAAAAAATAGAGGCAAGATCGCTTAAATCATTCATTCGCCACTCCGGAGACACAGGTAAGCATATTTCCTCAATTTTAGGGCATTCTGTGGCCAAATCTTTCAAATCATATTTCTTTTTACTTTATAAACCGTCATATTGAAATTATGCCGATCTGTTTTGCTAAACATTGTACGAGAAGAAACATGCATCTTCCAAGCTCTTCCAAACACTCCCACTACATGAATCACGACACTTATTGTCTGGATATAGTTAATCTTTTCTTGTAATTTTTTTGTCTGCGCCCATATTGGGGAAGACAAAATAAAGTTACACCTTAATTTGCGATGCCTTGTCAAAATTTGAAAATTTTGCCTCCAGATAAGTTACATTTCTTCAATTTGAATTAAATTAGAATGCATATGCAACTTTCATTCGTCTTCATCCACAAGAGATGCAAAATTAATTAAATCCATGTTAAGATCGGCCATTTACACATTTCTGTTGTAAAAGATGCCAAAGTTAATAAAAAGTGAGATTTGCAATAACGTGCTTCGTTTAAATGAATCTGAACAGATCTGATCAGTAATCAGTATTCTGCGTGGAAAATTGTTGATAATGAAACTTTTTGTTTTTTTAAGATCTCGCTTACACAAAATCCAGCCAATATATTCTGTGATCTTAAAATATAACAATTTCTTAATAATTAATTATCTCCTTCGTATAGTTACTTGCAAGTCGTAGTATTTCAATTGCAGGATGAAATAATTACGATCTTTTTTCATTTCATGATTTTTAAAGTTCTTCCCCATTATTCACTTCAAGTAATGATTTTTTATGATTTTGTGTCTCTTTCAAAAACAGATATTGCCTTTTAAGAATGGTGCACTTAAAATAAAAAGTTAGCAACAGTGCCATGACATCAATAATAACAAAAGATACTTTTCTAGAACATTTACTGTAATCGTGAAGCTAACTGCCGTTACCACTTTTTGCAAGAAGTCTGAATGGCATAAATCAATTTCAGTTCAAAACAACGGAGACATCAAGAATTTAACGACAGGGATTCTATTTCGGGGCTCGGTCTTTGTAGGAATCAAGTTGCCATACTAAGCAAAAAACGCCAAAGGTGTCTTAAGTATCGAAGCATTAAAAATTCACAAATTAACGCTTTTATAGGATTAGAATAAAAATGTCTGGAAGGAGAGAGGAACAAAGTACAAGTTCTTAAGTATTTTTCCTCTTTAAGGTTGTAACTGATAAGAGAGACTTTTTCTATCACGAATAGCATTAGAAAATGAGCCAATTGAGATCACTTTGTGTAAGTTTTTGGCTGAATTAGTGTCATGACTTATTAACAATTATAGTACCTCCCTATAAATATTTAACTTTTTTCCAGAACACCTTCAGAAAATTCAAGTTGTTTTTTTAGAATTCTTTCCATTCTTTTCTGTTAAGAAAACTTTTTAATCTAAAAATGGAGCAAAAACAAATCAAAAAATAGTTTTCAGGTTCTAATGCTTAGCACAATATATTTTTCCAAGGTCACTTAGTTTGCATTTTATCCACTGTGATTTTATTCCACGAAAGCCCCGGACTTTTCCAGATAACTGATAAAGTCATTCCTTTCTTCTTTTCTTCCTTTCCGTGTTTGTCAGATCAAAATTGTGTAGTGTTTTAATTCCAAATGTGATTAGCATTCAAATCCATGAAAAAAAATTCAATACTGAGCAGCTATGACGATTTCTCGGAAGTAGCAATAATAGTTAAAGACTAGCCTGTTACAGCCCTCAGTAAAACAACAACCGAGCTGCTAAAAATATAAATTAAAATATAAATACGAAAAAATAAAATAGGAAAATAAAACTTGAAAACGTTTCAGAGATTAAGCACTTCGTGATTACGTTCACTGAATCGACATTCTAGTATGCTTTTTGTTATATCTATCATGTAAGTCAGAATGAAAACTTACTTGTGACATCTGCCGTTGGTTGTTATCTGCCTATTTCCTTGGTAATGTTTCCCGCGCAGCATAACTTTAGTTCCGTCAATATTAACCTTCATATAACCACAGCCTTAGGCAATTTGAAATTAATCGCGAATTGTTATCGTTTGAGATGAGATCTGTTTCCGTTTAGAACAGTTCTTTCTCTCCTCCCTTAAACAAAAGCAACTTCAATCAAATTAGAAGCCCACCAAAATTTGCTTATAAATTAATAGTTTCTCTAAGTAAGATTTTGCTAAAACCTCGCGTACCACTTGAAATCCCTTCCGTCACTTGTTCCATTAAGACGCTATTACTACGATCATCACTTTCATGATCAGCTATATTTCTCATTTCTATCAGACAATATCTTTAATTTGTTCAGATGCGCTGCTATTGATGATTTTTTTTTATTATTTTTTGGCTTGCAGCAATTATCCGTCACAGGCCAAATAAGCATAAATGTCAGCGAAATCTCAAATTTCGCAGGTTTGATCAAGCCATGATAAAAAATGTCAAGTAATTGTCAATAATGTGGATGCGTGCGGCCCATTATTTTTAAGTATAATTTACCAACCTGGTAAGTCGCTTTGTACTGCTTTTCCCATTTTTCATTATTCGATACAGCTCTTTAATTTGCGACTATTTTTTGAAGGACCATGATGAAACCAGCGTTTTTGAATATATCATTTGTACGAAGAAGAACGACAGAACTGCGTTTTTTGATAATAGAGAATAATGTTGGTCAGAGGACATTTTCTCTGCCTGATCCGTTCAGATGAATAGGGTCACTTATCGCCTATTTGCGTTACTCTAGAGTCTACAGTTCTCCACCGGCCTAAAGAAACTACAAAATGTTTTGGGTTAAAGTAATGTTTGTATCAGCGCCAAGAAAAAACGGTTCGCTTTTAATAGAGATGCTTAACTGAGAAGAATAATACAACTTTAACATTACATGCATGTACACTATAGCTGCGCTAAAGTCGAAATTGAAAGATATTTTATTAAAATGATGTGATATTCGTTGTCAAAAAACTTCTAAAAACAAACGGTTACGATTAAAAATATTGACTTTATGGCTTGAGATGAAGACAATATCCATTTTTTTATCTCTTCACCAATGTTCAATACTAGTGTTTTTACGCTTGAGGATACTTATAATTATATCTTAGAGGTTTTACAATCAAGATATTCTCAGCTGAGGCGTAGAAAAAAATCCACTGATACAATGGGTTAGCGCTTAGAGTCAACCGTGTTGGAAGACCGATACTCTTATTCACTCTGGGTCTTTTCTATATTGCGGTATGTTAGAACAGTGACAATTAAATGGCAGTCAATCAGTAGCGAGTGAATGTTTATGAAAGCTTGCAGGTTTCTAAGCAGCAATACACGGGGAATAAAATTATTATATTGTAATGTTCAAAATGTAAGCGAAAAAAATTAGTAGTAGGAAGAACCTTTCGGAGGATAACATTTTTAAAATGTGTTTTGTATGTAATATACAAAGGGAAAAGCGTTCTTTTCAAAACGAAGACAAGAAGTCAAAGTTAAGCCAATCAAGACAGAGAATTAATTGCACATATGCTTACTTGATAACACCCCATCCTTAATAATTCATTAAATAATCATAGTATATCGCTAAGCCATCTTTTTCCAAAATTTCCAACTAAAAATAGATCATTGGAAATGACAACTACGAAAAAAAAAATGTAGTTTTAAACTAAGGGGTGATAAGATGTACCCACATTGGTCTAGTTAGCTTTAATATCTATAGGGTTTCGGTGCCATATTAGAAATACCGAGAGCATCTACCAGTCTTGATGGACCACTTTTCAATTCAAAGCAAGATCAATAAAAACGGCTTGCCACATGCTATTAATACTGGACAAAGAACTAGTCAGCGGGGTGTTGTATAGCTTATAATGCCGGGAAATGACAAATCATCTTGAAATATTGTGAGCTTTAACGTTATATTTTTTTGTCACCTGAAGACTGAAAATGTATTAGAAAATTTTAGCCAATTTCAAAAACGCCGAGAGATATAAGGCTGCACAAAATTCCTCTTTCGCATGTAAATAGCTAACAAAACGTTTTAATGCATTTCTAACCTTTGGGTAAGTAGAAGATAAGATGACAGTACCTTGACAAAAGATGACATCACTTAACACAAATTTGAACTTAAGTGACGTGCCTGACCGACGGCGCGTAATCAATGGATAAGCAACAAAGGTTTAGTTTACGGCCAAAAAGCACAAAAATCAGGTTAAGCATCTATTTATGTTGGGCAATATAGTTTCAAAGTTAAATTTCGTTTCCCATATTCCAGGCTACATAGGAACTGAGAGCCTGCACAGTCAAGATGTACGGAATGCTATTGGAAAGTGTCCAGTACTACCTGACCGAGAAATACGGCGAAGAGACGTGGGAAAAGATCCGAGAACGCGCTGAGATAAGTGATCACCTGTTTATTACACACAAACGATATAGCGAGAGCTTCATGAAAAAGATCGCCCATGCTGCAGAGGAAGTCCTTGGCGATGAAACCGACATGGTTAGTGATGATTTTATGCAATATTTTGGGGCATGTTTCGTAAAGTTCTTCAGTCATTACGGATATGATCGGATCATTCGAGTAAGCGGTAGATATCTCCGGGATTTCCTCATCGGAATTGACAACCTGCACGAGCATATGCGCTTTGGTTATCCAAAGATGTCGTCACCAAGTTTCTTTTGTGAAGAAGAAACGAGTACCGGTCTAACTCTGCATTATATTTCAAAAAGAAAAGGCTTCATGCACTACGTGATTGGGCAAGTCAAGGAAATCGCATCTTCGTTTTACAACTTGGAGGTGGACATCAAAATACTCAGCAATGAAGTCACAAACAGTACTACCCGCGTTGTGTACCGCCTTGGTTTTAACAACACTGGGCACAAAGCTCGTGCGCCAGACTCATTAAGCGTTCAGAACAAGCGTAGTGTCAGCGTTGAGGTGTTTTTTAGCATATTTCCTTTTAGCTTTGCTTTGTCCTGTGACATGATCATCAATATGGCAGGACATGGAATCATATCTACTGTTGGAAGTCAAATCATCGGTAATGACATAAGAGAGATGTTCACAATGAGGAGACCAAACGCAGAGTTCACTTGGGAAACAGTAAGGAATTCAGTTGATTTTCAGAGATTGTGAACGGTAAAAGATATTCTGCATTGTTCTTATAGGTAGAGTCTGCATGCGAGCCAAGTGGCCTATCAGTCGGGCGCTTATCTCCGGTTTCTGAAGCATAAAGCAACTAGGAGTAATTCTACTCTCCACTGGGTGGAATTCCAGTCCACCGCAGGGCTACCCCCAGGCATTAAAACTGGGTAGGGAGAGGTACCGTGAGAGAAAAGTGTCTTGCCAAGAGCAGAGCAGAATTTCCCAGGCCTGGGCTCGTACTAGGACCGCCCGATTTGGAGTCTAGCGCACTAACCATGAGGCTTTCACTGCACTGTTTTTGTACACTTACAGAGTGTGAAATATCGATTGGTACTGGCGTTTAGGTATTAATGAAAACCTAAAGTCTCTTATACGGCGATTTTGTAGAATAGACGTCAGTTTGTCTACCTTTAACAACCTTTTGAAGACTTGACTGAGTGGCACAACTTTTCTGTTATTAACTTAATTTTCCGTTATTTATTTAATTAAACCTTTTTATTTTCATTGCCCTTTTGTAGTTTAAGACAAGACATGTGATTTTTGAGTTGGTCTGCACGATTCCAACAATCCGTCGTCCGACAATGGCAAATTTTACGATGAAGCAGTCGTCTTTCACTTTACAAAGGAACGCTACAGAGTGTCCTCTTTTCCTTTCTGCAGAGAAGGAAAGCTATGAGTCTACGACGTCCTACAAACCGAAACTTCATCTTAAAGGCATGATGAAGTTCATAGCATCCTGGAATAAGATACTCTTCATCTGCTCGCCATTGTACGTTAGTAATTCTTCGTAGTTCACCAAATTATCATATCTGCTGTAGTTTTTGTTTCCCAACCTATGATCTATCTGAGTTTACACACATTATCTCAGTATTATTGAAAGTCGGGGAAATGCGAGGACCGAGACGAAATCGAAGACAAGTACTACCGGTGAGAGTTACAGATCTGTCCCCTCGAGTTGTTCTGGCCAAGGCAAGGTGCACGCAGCCAAAAGTAGTATGGAGAATGGGAAGAGACCAGGATTTGGCCAAATATGTAGCATGGGCCTGCTTCTGAGCACTCCATTTATAGCCGGGTTAGGAATTATCGTCAAGATTACCTATAAAGCAATGTTATTCATACCATTCCATGTTGTTCATTATTACTTTATCAGCGCATACACCTAAAAGTGTTACGTCGTGATATCCCTTACTTTGTTCTAAACAGAATAGGAGGTGTGGACGAGATGACTCGCATTGGTCTCTACATGAACGACCTGGGTCTGCATGACACGTCACATGAAATGGCGCTCTCTGGGATAAAACCGCTGCCCCAACTAGAGATGGCCAGAGACCACGTAAGTTCCAAGAGGTTATGAGATTCGTAATCGAGCTTGGTGCACACTAATTTTGCAATGCTTTCATAGACAACCAGATATAGTTAAACGTTTTCTAACTTAAAGAGATGTGGCAATAAAACACTGCACTTTAAAGGCAACTGACGGACAAGTGTTTGTTCCCTGACTTATGACTTTTGAAAGTGCACTGGAAAGCTCAAAAACCTAGCGTCTACCTTGATACTGGAGTTAAGATAAACAATGACACTGATGCAACGTAACTGGCAGGGCTTCAGTACAATTGAAGCTTTGGGAGAAAAATATTAAAGTTTCATTAATTAACCTTTTCCTTCATGTAATCCCAACCTTTCATAAATTCGCGTAGAAAGGAAGATTTAAACTTTTGTTTTCTTGTCACTTTTCATACCCATACTACTGAGAATTATTTAAAGTAATCGTTTTCTCTTGTTATGAGAGGCTCAGTTGTGGAGAAAAATGATCCGCAATGAAGTCCTAACTTTAACACCCTGTAGAATAGAGCATTGGGCATTAACTGACGACAACCCAGTACAAGCTAGTATCGATGCGAAATTCGAAGAAAGTATTTTATTCTCCTCGTCTTAGTGAGTGAATTTTATTCATCTAATTAGGAATTTGACAAAGGAAAGGCCTTAGAAGAAAACATGGAGAGGCTGGCGCAAGAAAGGAAACGAAGCGAAGAGCTGCTTTGTAGAATGATGCCAAAAGCAATCGCCGACAGATTAAAACTCGGTGGAAAAGCAGTGGAAACATGTGAGGTAAAAAAAAGAAAGATCGAAACCATTTTATGAGGCTTTTAAGAAGCCAGTATTCTCTTCTGCGTAACCATTCCTTTTTTAATGTTGATAAGGGTAGAGATGTATTTGAACAATATCTGAATTTAAATGAATATATGAAAGATCATGTATCTGAACTGCGGAAAAAGATATGAATTTGTGATTGATCGTCGCAGTTACACGCACAACTTAAGCAGTTGTGAAATTAAAGCCTGAAAAAAATTCAG
>OMLO01001243.1_pt1 | contig 19201 bp, 9 predicted proteins | sample 1674811 | NCBI WGS metagenome assembly OMLO01 (sample SAMN06265003, study PRJEB25207) | coral metagenome | isolation source: Coral host | place: Mexico:La Bocana,Puerto Morelos, Mexico | collected 2008-11-13 | reverse complement strand
TTGATGGACAAGCAATAATTAACCTTGACGCAACTACTATTTATTCCAGAAGCTCGCATTCTCGTCGCCAGTGCTACCCGTGTTGATACAGAAGCTCTGGGGACGAGCATGAAGAGCTTCGCTCAAGGTATGATAGTACCCGCTCTAGCCACCATTCTATTCCCTTCCACACCGCTGACACATGACCATTCTGAAAGTTAATTTATTTTTCATCCTTCGTTTCTTATTTACATTTCTACAACGATAATTAATAGACACATAGACACACTACCGTGCATACAACCATAACAAACCCAACGACTTCTCTAACTGTATGACAATAAATAACTTTTCTCTTTACTTAAAGTATCTCGACATTTTGAACGCTGTACAATATGCACAAAACGTGGAAAGATACAACGAATAACCCCCGCGTTTGTGTCCAAACATTTTTGTGCGATCCATTTTAAAACTCCCTAATCAAAACCTAAAACAAGCGACCATTTCAAAGAAAGGTTTGTGAACAATAAAAGAAAGCAATCTTATTTCACGTGTTCCATGTCATTGACAAAACTTAGTGTTCTACTCGTTAGATTTACGATCTATAGGTAACCTCCACTTTTCTTGTTCGCTGGACATTCCTACACAGCCATCTAGAGGCATAGCAGTCACAGTTTGTCACCGACGCATTTTACTTTTAATTACAATTTTGATGGTATCTCTGATAGTGAATGAATTTCATGACACACAGCAATGCTCCTAAAACTAGGATGTTTAAAAAAAAAGTATGCAAAAAAATGTATTGGACCCTTCACAGCGTCCGCGTCTCCGTATTAAATCTTGTATGAAACAGAGAGGATGGGAGCACGCGTTAATAACACTCAATTCAATCAGTTAAGCTATAGCTATCCGAGCCAGCTGGTAGCGATATGACTGTCGATAACTTCCAAGCAATGGGACTTTCTGTCGTAATAGCCGCGGTGTTTTTCTGTATGTTATCTAGTGTGAAGCAAGTTCCTTGTAGACGTATGTTGACTGGCCTGCGCTTGTCTCGTCCCTGAACCAGGACTCTAAAAATAGAAATAAAAAATAAGGCTTACAATGAAAATTAGTTTAACGACATTCGCCTTATAAACAAAGGTGCGATACCTTAGCGAACTGAGCTGAGTTATTGGCTTGATTTATTCTGATGTATACATACCTGATGGGGCTTTCGAAGGCCACCGCCATTCATTCTAGGTTTCTTGGAAATCGCTTTGGTGATTTCCTCTTGCGCTGCAAATAAAAACAATCAATTCAAACATCTTAATCCCCGCATTTCTGTCTTTACCGGTATTTCCTAGGCTCGATTTCCGCCGCTCTCTCGTGTCTGGTCGGCGTCCTTCCCCAAGAAGAACCTTCGGGGGAGGAGCGCGGGCTCCTTTCCCGAACAGCGGCTGGTGATCGAGCTTAGTATTTTAACTGGAGAAGAAAGGGCCATTGACTAATTCACAATTCATACCTTTTAATCTTTCGTTCAAACGATCCAAAGACTGTAGTAACCGCTGTTCCTCCAGCGAGAGCGCACTAGGACCTAACCGCCATGAACAAACAAGTCAGTTTGACAAAGGGTGGACATATTATAACGTACCAACGGATGACATCTGCTTTAAAACTTAAGGTAAAACGAGAACAAAGAGGCCAAAATGATTCTTATTTTCGAAACAAACACGAACGTGTTGCTAAGTGTAGAAAGTCGTCAACTTCTAAGTAAGGGGTACCAACAGTAACGGGGTGTCGTATAGATGGACTCACGGGTGCGCTGTTCCTCCTTAAACAATCTCTAAATCAATCTTTGAAATTCTTTAATTTCACCTAAAACTTTAGCCCGCTATTTACTGAAAAATTGCATTGTACTTTGAACGAAAAATGAGCAATGATAAAGAATTACATAGCACTACTTGTTATCCGACAACTTGGTTTGCTACTGTAGTTTTGACAACGTTTTCTTTGAAACATTAAACAATATCCTTCACACCCTTAAAAAATACAGTAAAAGTATCGAGGTGTAAGGAGTATTAATCAGTATTGTAAGCAACATGAGTTATGGTACTGTACTGTAAGTAATGTAAGCATTTGTATTGTTAGTAACATAAGTAGTGCAAGCCTTTGTATTGTAAGTGACAGAATTAATTATACTGAATACAAAGTATTAAAAATAATGTAATTGCATATATCTTGTAAGTAGTGTAGGTAGCTGTGAAAGTATTGTAACCCGTGTGTGTAATAATAAAAAAGCAGTGAAAACCAGGAGTATCGCCGAGTTTTTCCGTTCGACCGAGTACTAGTGACGCTGGGTTCTTGGATAGAATCTCAGATCTCAACTCGCCATCAGATCAATCGAAAACGTCCATTAATACGAAACCCGCCCAAGCTAATGGGACAATGCAATAAGATATTTCACAGGGTTCTTTATATTTAAAGACGAACTAACCTCCTCTGCCGCTCAGCATAGCTTGGTGTTGTTGGTGAGGAGACATCTCTGTGTGCATATCTTGTTGATGCCTATGAAACATTTCCTTTTCTGAGGCCATCATCACAGCCTGCATTTCCGCTGGTGACAATGGCTGGGGGGCTACAATGGGACACGTAACATTATTAACACACACGTGAAGAAAGAAGGAACGGGACGAGAGTGGGAATGAAAGGGCTTGTTATCACGTCTTGTAATACCTCAACACCAGTGTCACCAAAACATCACGTAACTCTTGTTTAAAACAAAGCCTTCAGTTTACATGCGAAGAAAAAACAAGATTTTTTTCTCAAACAATTCGACAGTGAAGCCAAAAATAAATTCAAACAGGGCAAAAGAACGCTAGCGAAATCTCACAAAAAAGGTAAAAAGGTAGGTAAAGTCTGCATACGAGCCTAAGTGGCTCATCAGGCCGGAGCTTATCCCGGTTTCTGTAGCATTAAGCGACTAGGAATATTGCTACTCCCCCCTGGATGGAATGCTAGTCCAGTGCAGGGTTACCCCCAGCATTAAATTTTGCCGGTACCCATTTATACATCCGGGTGGAGAGAGGCACTGTGAGAGTTAAGTGTCTTGCCCAAGAACACAACACAATGGCCCCGGCCAGGGGTCGAACCCGGACCGCTTGATCCGGAGTCGAGCTCACTAACCATGAGGCCACCGCGGCTCCCATCTCACAAAAAAAAAATAAAAAAATAAAAAAAATAATCAGCCCCGACTTCAACACACTAACCTCTACGAGATACTGAAGCAGAGGGTCCAGCCTGGCTTGGTGAAGGATTATGTTCATGCTGTCTCGGCAATGGCGGTCTGCCGTTCTGGCCATGAGCGTGCTTCGGCGGGCGTCTGCCTCTCGAAGCACGGTGCTGCAACAGTGGCGACTTCTTGAACGATAGACTCTCCGAAGAGCTCTCTCTCCTGAGGACCTCATGAGAGCCGTAACGACGAAGGCCTCCGAGCGTGCTTCCCCAAGTCTGAGGGAGAACCCCAAGGTGTTGGCTATTCAACAGCTGGCTGGGTGGTGTATTCTGCTGCGGGAGAGCGGCCCGGGGATTGTAAACTTGCTGCATCGAGTTGGAACGTGTTCTGGAAGAACGCACATCAACTTTATTCACGCAGGAGTCTGAACCAACAGACTTCGTGTTTCCTCCATGAAGATAAGATCGGACATGGGCCCAGAGGTGATTGATTTCATCGTCTGTGGGCGTCTTATCCAGAGATATAGACGTCCTTTGGTCACTGTCCTCTCGGTCATAAAGTGTGCTGCCTCTCGCCTGTAATGGTCTTTCACGCTCTTGGCTTGTTGTCGCGGCACTTGTTAAATGACCAACTGTTGACGTGGGATATTCATGTGTTCTCTCGTCGTAAGCGAGATGCTGTTTTATAACTGGCTCATACTGGGATTTCTGAACAACTCCACTTGCTCCATCAACAGGTACTCTTTGAACAATCTTTTTCTCAAGTGGTTTATCTCTCATAAGATATCCATCAAATCCTGCTTGGTAATTCCTGTCATCGACAAGATTCAACTTGAAGCTGGTCGCAACAGGAGGTCTACCACTTCTTGATCCAGCCGATCCCACCCGGGGATGATGTACTCTTCGACTAGCAGGGTCTTGTGTCTTGACGTGGTGTTCAGCTGCAGCATCCCTCTCTCCGCCAATCCCATCATAGACCGCAGGTTCCTGGTGCATTTCCCTACCATCACCAAACTCCTGCTTCAGCGAATTCAGGATCCTCTGGTGCTGTTCCTCGGCTGCAGTAGTTCTCCTTCTCATACTCATCATCTCCATGTTACGTTTGATGCTTTCAATAATGCCGTCATCATCAGCGCTATTATTTTTCACGTCGCTGTTTGCGCGTTTGGAATGGTTCCTCTCTGTTCCACTCCTGCTGCTCTCTGTTCTTTTTGAATCCGAGTTTTGCCTTTCGCCTGCATGTTGGCTTGGGCTATTTCTGTTATTTGCGCTCGCCTTTGTAGTTTTGACCGTGTGAACATTGTCGGATACAGCAGAATGGTTATAGTTTGCTTTGCGTGGACGAGCTGAAATTTGCTTTCTATGGAGACCACCTGGGTGAAAGCGACTTTTGCCAGATTTCTTTGTGGGCGGAGGTCTTGGGATCAAAGATCTTGTAGATCTACCTGTGCTAGTTGAGGAGGCAGTAGATGCCGTCGAGGAGGGCGAAGATGTAAGCTTCTGTCGGGATGACGCAGCCTCGTTTGTCTCGATTTTGGTTTCAACCAACCGACTCCCACCATCTCTCACTCCGGTTATGGAGGTAGTATGACTGTTAAAAGTATGACCCGCGTTCACTGTGGAAGACGATGAAACCGCATCTTGAAAAGAAATCCCTTGAACGCCAGTCGGATAGGCAACTTCTCGGCCTTCAGGACGATAATATATTGTTGAAAAATGAGAGGTTAGCGGAATGGGCGAATTTTCAATTTGATGTAGTGCCTGTGGGCCTGTACCTGCTCCCATTAACGCAGACCCAGCACTGGTGTAGAAAGGATAAGGGAAGCTGGAATGGAATGTCCCCTGGCTGGCGGCTTGCACACCATTGTACACTTGTGTGCTGTCATGATAAACATGTGAAGACGTCCTAGCTGCTTGAATTCCACTGCTGTTCAATTGTTGATGATACTGATACCCGGAGGTGACAACAGAAGGGCCTGTGATGTAACCTGGCTTGGAATAAACAGGTTTCGCCTCTTCCAAACCACCATCGCTGGACGGAAAATTTTCAATTGGTTTATCTGCGGGTATTTCACTAGTGCTCTTTACGTATCTTTCTAAAGAATCTTTCACCACAGAGGGAGATACTGTAGCAGTCCAATTTACAGCACTGCTTTCGTCGCATTGCAAATCATCTTGATCACTTGGCCGAACATTCTTCAAACTATCATCTTCGCCATCCAAGCTGTCCTTTTCAACTTCCAAACTGTCATTAAGCTCCACATCACTGACGACATAAGGTTCATCTTTCGGTTCACTTGACTCTTTAATATGCTTCTCGTGGTTTGTTGAAATTGGCATTTTCTCAGGTTTGGTTTGTGGACTATGCAAAGGAACTGGTTTTGCTCTTGGATGGTCGCAGTGAATTACAGTTGCAACGGAAGACTCTTTTCCAGAGCTTTCAACAACACTGGAGGTTGAACTACTTTGCTTTGTCCCCATTTGGGATGCAGATGTTAGTTCTGTAGACTTAGTGCCCTTCTGGCTTATTGCTGAGTGCCCTGTTGTTGATGAAGAACTTGAGGGCGGCATGTTGTAATAGTTGTTGACGTTACGAGCATACAGCATGGTGTAAACTTTGGTACTTTGTTTCTCTTCTGTGACAAGCTGCCCAGTGACACCATCATCAAACTTGATGCTGTCAGAAAACGTGACCCTTCTTTTACCTGCAGATTTGGTTTCTTTCCCTCCTCTGGCAATTATCCCAGACCTAGGAAATGTTCCCGACTCTTGCCCTTTTCCAGGCCCCGTCGATTGAGGGACTTCATCTAAGCTATCTAAGCTTGTGATACTCCCTCCTGGCGAGTCCCTGCCCATGATGCACGGCAGAGCCCCTTCGGGGGAGTCCTTTTGAGACTCATCATTGATGAAAGCGAGCTTTGGTCCACTTTTAGCAATGGCATCAGCTCGCAACTTTTCCTGCTGGGCCATAGTCCATGTATCAGAAACGAGTCCATTTTCCATTCCGTAACGAATCTTCTCAGCAGATGAAGGAACTCCATATGCAGGGTCAAAAGCAGGCTGCATGGAATACAGCCTGTCTTCATTCATTGCGTACAAGATTCCACTGTTTGAGTGGTTGTTTGAAAAATCTTTGTATCGGCTTTCAAAGTCGTAATTATCAGGCATTTCAGTTCTCCAAACGGCTGATCCATCTTGCTGAAGTCTTTCTGTCGCCTGCGGAGAACTGTACGGCATTTGCTTTCCATCCTTTACTTCAACCACATGACCTCTGACTACATAGCGACCGTCACGGACAACTGAAATGGGCTCTAAAGCAAAATAAACAATTATAACTTGAAATCTTCATTTAGCCATTGCTGGTTGTAAAGAGTGCACTCTGGCAACCTTTGTTCAAATTCTCACAGTTGAGACAAAATTCCTACTAAGCAGTTTCTTGTGAGTAATAATAATTCAAAAGTCTGAACTGTGTCGGTGAGAATAGATATAAGGTGTGCATGCATCAACAGGCAATACTATATTGTTTAGGCCTGCACAAAGGAAACAAGAACACAGCACAATAACCTAAGCCAGCCCTCAAACTCAGACCACTGCATGTTGATTCCACCGCCCTAACCATTAATCCACATGAGTCACACTTTGTTAAGCTTCAAATGTTAGTGTACACTGGATCACCCATTATAATCCATCAAATATTAATTTTTTTGCTTGACCGCGATTAGTCTAAAAACATCACGTGACTGAATATGTCCCTGCTAAAACTGAGGAATATCCAAGCAATACTCCCAACTTTTCAAAACTTTGCATGTTGGCAAAATATTTGAAGGATAATACACACAACAGCTCCATTTGGCACTACAATAGGCACGGATAATTGGCCTTGCATGGTCCAAAATTAACTTGTTTAGGAAGGTACCAACGGATGACCAAAATATGATCTCCAAAAAGTGTCAAATGAATTGATGAATTTTTAATTCTTTAGACAGCAAAACACAAAAAGCTGAAGTTTTCAAAGATTGTTCTAGATGCGTCACATGACTGAATATGCCCCCACTAAAACTAGTGAATATCCCAGTGGTATTCCCCAATTTTGAAAGGAAAATAAACAAAATAGCCTCCGCTTGTGTGAACACATGCTTGAATGTTTGTCCTAGGACACTATTTGATCCACAAAGCTCACAGTTTTACTTGAGCTATGCTCTTGGAAACTGTTTGCTTCTTGGAATACATATTGTTCACAGACAAACATGTGAGCATATTTTCAGCACCAACTGATGGCTGTTGCTTAGATGTTTTCAAGCCAAACGGAGGCTATTATTTAGTTCATTCACTTTCTCAATGGTTCAGTCAGATAAATCAAGTTTGATTTTAATTAACACATGACTGTGTGTTTACTGCACATTACATACCTTTATCAGTTCCATTCACTTGTGCTTTTAGTTTTTTCTTGTGTACAGTATCTTTTTGGAATTTCTGTGTTGCCTCTTGCTGCTCTTGTTTTCTCCTGGCCAACACCTCTTCTCTTATCTGTTCCTCATTATCTTGTTGCTCCTTTTTTCTTTCCTCAAGAGCTCTTAACACAAAATTAACATTGTTATGTCTCACACTCTATGATGTTCAAGAGCTGCAGATAATTCTGGATATTTTAGTAAGTGGAATGCAGATGCCGTACTAAGATGCCCTTTCTTTAGTGTTCTGGGGAATGTGCAGTTCCAGAAAATACCCATACTCTCCCCACAGAAGAAATTGAAATTTCCTGAGGATGAGGGGTGGGGGGTGGGGTTCTGTAAGAATAAAAGATTTATAGAAATGTATGAGGCTGATTTGGAAAGTGTGTGGGGGGGGGGGGTCTTTTTGGGGGGTTGCCAATCCATATTTTGTTTGTAATTGAATTATCCAGTAAAATTTATGAATGTTCCTTGAAACATCAGGGAAATCAGGAAACTTTGCCAAATTATGTTCACGACATCCAGACAGACAAAAACCCACTTAATCAGGTGCCAACTGGTGTCTGAAATTTTTTTTTTGTTGCCAGATGAAAAGATGTGGTTGCGTAAAAAGTGTCTTCTCAGGGAAACACAAAAATGCACAAAGTTTTCCAAGATGTTTCTTTGTGTGAAAATATTTTCACTCCTAAACGATTGCAAGAGTCAGATTCTACGTTCAAGGCATTAAAACATTGTGCAGCTTGCAATTTAGCTGAAATGGAGTTTTTGTCAAATAGATAGCTCTCTTAGTTTACGTTGCTCAAAAGGAAATCAGGTGCTTCTGCCATGCCATTTTCCTTGGCTGGTAGTGTCTCTCTGCAAATGAACACTATCGCATTACATGATCAATTTGAACCAATAACAATCAGGTAAAATTAAATGTACTGCATAATGGCTGATAGTGTATGAGTAGATCTGCCAATTAGAATGCAGCATTGGCATCACTATCAATACTAGTAGGACTCTACTAATATTATTAAGGATATGACCTCTGAAGGTGTAAACTGCAGAGTCAGAATGAAAGCTTCCGGATTTGAGATGAATGAAAAGCACCGCAAAGGCATTAAATTCAGTCTCATGAGATCAGTGTACCAGTTAGCTAACAGGCCTAACAAATTAATGGAGGCCCATGCATCTACTGAACTAAACCAGACATTGCTCATTAACATAAACCCTATATGGACCCTTTGAAACACTGTCCAGTTTTATCTCATAACAGTTTGTCTACATGCAAGTGACTAGATTGATATTTACTTTCTCCTGCGATTTGTTTCCTTTGATAGTTCTTTTGCTCTGTCACCTCTTATCTTTAGAGTATCCTTTTGTTCTTCCTTCAACTTGTCTAGTTCTTCTTTTTGGATCGTTTTGAACTTGTCACTAAATATTTATCAAGGAAAGTATACTCTGGTTCTAGATTTGGACTGACTAGGGCAACATGTCATTTCCCCTTACAATATCACTTGGCAGACTTGATGAAAAAGAATCACTTCTACTGCCATACCTAATTAAACTCTTTGTTACAGTAAATAGCATAAACTCTGAAGGAAAACAAAAAACTTTTGAGTGCAAGTTTGAGATGACTGAATGAGTGAAAAAGAGGAGAAATGATTTGACATCAAAATCACTGGGAATTGGGGTAACCAAGTCCAAGACTGCTACGTTAAACAGAATCAGGCACCCTGTTTAGAAGATGTTGTTGGTGTTCATTCTTATGAATATCACTTTCCAGATGGCATAGGGAACCATTGTGAGGAAATGATCTAATGTGCTATTAATTCAGCAGATTTTACAGAACATAAAAGCAGAGGTATAAATTTAATACTCTTTTGCTTTTTTTCTGTACTCTTGACTGATGACGACCTTGATGCTGTGAGAAAGGTAGGTAGGATAAGTCTGCATACGAGCCTAAGCGGTCCATCAGGCTGGAGGTTATCCCGGTTTCTGTAGCATTAAGCGACTAGGAATATTTCTACTCCCCCCTGGATGGGATGCTAGTCCATCACAGGGTTACCCCCAGCATTACATTGTGTAAATTTGCTGGTACCCATTTATACACCTGGGTGGAGAGGCACTGTGAGAGTAAAGTGTCTTGCCCAAGAACACAACACAACGTCCCTGGCCAGGGCTCAAACCCAGACCACTCGATCCGGAGTTGAGGTCACTAACCATGAGGCCACCGCACCTCCCACAGAGAAAGGTACCTACAAGAATCTCAGTTACATGTACTTGAAGCTTATAATTAATAAATTACAATAACAAATTTGACTTCTAATCTTTCTCCTTATACCTAGTATGGTAAAGGAACATGTGAGTTGAAATCTTTTGAACATTTTTTCCTCAATTGGTGATCAGAATTTTTGGCAAAAACGATTGCAAATAAAATGGCTTGCTAAAACTTAAGCTTGTATATATCAAAGCGTAGTACTAAACGAAAGAGTCATAAATTTAATTAACAGACCGTCAATCGTTGACCTTAACTTTATGTAGGCTTTTATAAAGACAATTCCCCCACAGAACAGCTACGTAAGATTGAAAGAAACTCGCAACATAAATTATAAGGTAACAGTTGAAGGGAGGAAGGAATTGAGCTTATGATTGAGACTATCATAACTAAACAAAACTGAAAATTTTAAGCTGGAGTATATATAACTGCGACAGTAAACTGTCGATTTACAAAGGATACGAATAAGCGCCCTTTAACATACTACATCCTCACAAAAATCCACAAAAGGCTGCAAGTAGAATGATTAAGCCATCCTATGCAACAGCAACTCTGTGATTTCATTTAAATGGCGAATTATAAATGTGATTTGTCACTTTCAACTTTCAGCATAAAGATCTTGGCAACAAGCAAAATAACTCATCCTCTCTTTTCGCAAAGACCTCTGGGTAGCACTCGCCCCAGCTTCCCACGCCGCGTAAATTTTCCCGGCGAGCAGAGGGACAGAGCTGCGAACGGACATTCAGCCAAGATTCGGTTCAAATACATGGAGAACTGAATGTGCTTAATAAAAGCAACAGCATGCTTTCCTTGATTCAGTCAAATTTGATCGGTAAAGTTTCAGGATCAGACCTTTCTGGGTTTTTTTCCAAAGTTTGTCATCTCTCAATAAATTTGTCTCAAGCTCAAATACTGCTGCCAGAAAGGGCAAACAGATGTGCAAAAATGAAATAAAGTTAGATCTATTGACCTCTATGTGGGGACTGAAGAAGAAAGAGTCCACAACAGGGGAGAGGCATTTGATGACCTACTTCTCAGTTCCAGTTTCTCAGACACCTTTCGCTCAATAAATCCTGTAAAAATGGACACACAAGTCTCAAAGGGTCCATCTCAAAGAATCAATGTGAGAATCAATGGGCCATTTCTAATTCAGCAAAAACAACATGTGGTGACTCTCCAAGCTACATGCTAAATTGGAAGCCCTTGATTCAACTTGTATGCAAATTAAATTTGATCAAAAAGTAGACATTTTATCAAAGTGGGTAAGTTGGACCCTCGCATCTACCTACAACTGTGTTTGGCAAGTGCCTTCAAAACAAATTGATTATTGTCAACCCTGTTTATTAATCTACACAGTGACAATGCATTTTTTATTTATCAACTTTATTTACACCAGAAAATCAAATTAGCATAACTCCAGTAAAGAACACTCAGTTTGAAAGAGCTTGTTAATAAACAAATAACTACTTTGAAAGATGGTCTGCAGGCCCTCTTACATTGCATCCTTTGCTGGCTGAAAAAGAGAAAGAGAGAGAATATAATCACACATACAAATTGAGAACAAATAATCTACTGTAATTGTTTTAGTATCACTGTATAAATCTATGTCATTCAAAACATTATCTACCTCCTCTTAGCATTTTTCAGGCTCTCAGAGTAGTTGGGATGAGCAAAAAAAAAAAAGACAACAAGAGAGGACTAAGGCGAGGAAAGTCCTCCCTCATTGTTTGTCTCTTTCACTCTCTTTTTTTCTCTCATCCCCAACTACCCAGAACCTGGAACATGCTAAAATCCTCTTGACAAACACTTCAAAAGGTAAAGAAGTGGTCATTAGTTCCAATTATCTCACCAGAATGAAAATGATCAATTACATGTACCAAATGCCAGTCCTCGTCTTTTTACCAAAACATGCAAAATTTAATAATAAAACAAAATTCCCTGACTTTGGCAAGAAATTAAGAATTTCTATGACCAGATACTAAATTTGCCCAACTCTCAATACAATTTTAGTCCACCTCAGGAAGGTCTTTGTTGTGAGCCTACCCCCAAACCTTACTCTCCCATCCTACTGATCACCACTTCTACCAAATATCTGGCTTTGGTTACCCTTCACCCCCTCAGAATTTCCAATGACTTTTCTTGGAATGCCCAGGTATATTTCCTGCAATTTAACCCCCAATGTGACTTAAAGAAACAAAGTCATTTTACACACTACTTCTTTGAGAGCAATGTGCAATGTATGAAATAACGTCACTTGTGTCAGAGCACTTCAGTGCAATACTTTTCAATTAATTTCCACTCATTTTTAAGTCCCAAACTTCTCTGGAAGAGAAATTCCCCAATATGTACCTTGCAATAATAATGAAAGAGTCTGAAACAGGGTGGCAAAATGTGAAAGTCGTCCCTTTTATAAAGGGAATACACTCCTTACATCCTTAGCAGGAAATAAAATTACTACCACTGTACCCAACATTCAGGTGAATCACTCACAAGAAAGCCAACAAGCAAACTGGAAAGAAATACCGTACAGAAATGCTGTAAATCTGATCCTATTTGTTACCTTGCTGTAATAAAACTGGCCTACTCTGTTTTAACATATTGAAACAGTTTTAACCTGTGGTTTATAAATACCACACTAAATATATCCATGAAATAAATGCAGCTGAGATGTAATTGCAGACCAAGGTTTGTTTACAGTATGTGGTCAGAAAAATGGCTCTTTTAAAAATATAGGTCCTCAAAACTAATTCTGCCATGCATTTAGAATTTTCTCAGGGATAATAATCATGTTCTGTTCTATTGTATTTGTCTTGGGTCATCAAATCTGAGAGAATTTTCTGGAAATAAGTTGCCTGTGTTAAGTATCTGATCAGCTGGTTGCAACATGCCACAATAGATTTCTTGGCTTCGAATTCCTGAAGGTTTTTGGCTCTGTAAGGTCTTTGTACAATGTGCAACATTAAAGCTCTTTTCTGGACACCTAAATTATTTTCCATACACATTACCTATGCCAGCAGAGGTTGCATTCTAACCTTATTTAGGCATACTGGAAACCTGGCCCACTAGTCTTTCCTTGCTTGTTTAATTTTCAGGGTTATGAATGTACATGAAATGCACCCATTCAAAACCTTGTACAAGACTTCAGTTGTGTGAGTTGTGAGGGAGTCTCAGGACATGTAATCAGTTTTTAGCAATCACGTCATGTGCAATGCTATTAATTAAACATACATACACCCAGTAAGAGAAACACTGTGCTAGGTCAGTTACCTGCATCTTGCAAATATAGAGCACAGCAGCAGGTACAAGCAAACAACACATAACCGCATTACGGACACTGCGAGGCTTAAACTTGAAGAATATGTCTGTGTTTTCTCTTATCCAACCAAATTTTTCAATGGCTGGATCTTTCTGTGAAACAAAAATTGTCAAAAATTCATATTAAAACTCACATTTTCAGTGCAAATTCGTTTCTGAATTCTATAAAGCCTATTATTTAGAAGTGATCTAGCTGACGAAGTTCGATGCGAAATAGACTTGCACTGATGGCACGATATTTAACACTGCTTGGATATTAAATTGACCACGTATCAATATTTTGACTTTGCTTCACTGACACATAAGAAATATGTGTCCGGGACAACTGGCAAACAGTGTAGAGTTCAAAAGCGATTAGTTTTACACTTAAAAAAGAACACAAAAAAGTTCACAAAAAAGTAGAATTAAAATTATCGTGAATTACGACAATTAACGAAAGAGGAGCGATTGAGGTTTTACTTACGATAAGTTCAGCACACTGTTCGGGAGGTTTCCATTTTCCAGTGGCCTTGTATTCAGCGGCATATTTTTCCTACAAAAGAGGCCATCGAGGATTATATGAGAACCAGTAAGGTCATCCAAGAAAAGTAGCATCAGAAGGGAAACTTTCTACGTAGTTAAAGTTGACCATACCCTCAATTTTAGACTTTCTTCAGTTGGATTCGGCCCGTGTGGATATTCCCATCTCCAGCGATCCGCCATCTTGAACCCGAAGATTCCAGTGCCAGGCCTCCGTCGGCCTTACGCTGTTGGGTGTTTGATTTTTTCAGGGGGAGGAGGGAGTAGATAATAGAAAGCTTTCAACAGCTTTTCATTGTTGTTGTTGTTGTTGTTGTTGTTGTTGTTGTTGTTATGTTATGTTATTGTTGTTGTGTGATGGCCGAGTGGTTGAGCAGCAAGCACATTGGCTTTGCTACTGGGAAGATGGTTGCTAAAGGGTTTCATTTAGAAATTATCTCCCCCATGTTGCATAATTAACAAACAAAGAAGCCTAAGCTGTGTATAACAGTATTACATTGTGATAAAACATGACAGGCATTTGAGAACATGAGGGAAATGTAGAAAACACAAGCCGCAGCCCAATGTTTTCTACATTTCTTGAGTGTTTTCCTTTTTCTGGAGTGTTTTATCACAGTGTAATCCATGGCTTAGGCTTCTTCATTTGCTTTATAATATATAGAGATAATGTAGCAAAAAGCAATAAAACGCGCCTTTTTATGTTTTATCCTCTGATAACAGTCAGAGCGTGCACAGGACCCTACCTATATTAAAATACTGTCATAGTTCATATGATGGGATTGTCCAGGTAAGGGTAGTTCTGAAAAGAACAGTTGATGGTGAGTGACATTTCGACAACCTGAGTGGAATTGTCAGTTCATCTTCACAACAAAGTAAATAGTGAAAGTTTCACTTTCAATGGACCAGACTTTCTAACACCATCTACTGACACACACTACTCACTTGACTCTGAAGATGACTTCAGCTCAGGTTGTTGAAACATCAGTCAAAGCAGGGAGGTGGGAGAAGGCAAAGGCAGTTCTTTTCAGATCACACTGAATGAGCTATTGATGCTTACTTTGATAATATGATAGTGATAGTTTTTATTCACATTTATTATTATTACATAATTGTGGAAAAAGTTGGGACCAGCCTGTGATGCATAAAAAAAACACTTGTATCAAATAAAAGAAAACCAAACACTGAAACAGAAGCCTTCATTTTATGGTAATTTACAAACTGAAGCTAGGTATAGTAAGAAGTATAAACACAAGTACTGTGCTGCTCACTGACTGCTCATAAGTGTTCCATGTATGATGGTTAAGCTTACTTCACACTAGCCTGCCTCTAGCTACATATGCAACCGACTTCTTTGTAGTCACAAATAAACCCGACTGCCTGCTCGTCCATGCCATTCACGTTGAAATCACACATCTTATAACTGCCACAATAGCAGGTCATTTTCTTGAAAGCTACGCAAATGCCACAGCGTTTTATGCAAGGATCAGTACAAGGAAAAACTTCCGTGTCCCCGTCACACGTAAAACAACAACAAGGTCCCATGCAAAACCAGCAAATACGCGCCGGAACGCTGTCTTCTCGTTCTTCGTAGCTTTCCATTAAACTAGTCCTTCTCGCGTAGCAGTCGCCGCAAGTCTCGGGGCAAATTTCTTACAACCCCAGCAAAAATACACACCGGGAGCGCAAAGGAGTAGATAGGATAAGAATCCCAAGCAATTAAAGCAAAATATTTCGCAGTCACAGGTACACGGTGTCCATTTAAACGCAGAGCATAAACAGTTACATCCTACGAGATTTTTACGAGGCTGCGTGACACCATCTTCTTGACGTGCCCCTGACCTGAGTGCATTTTGACGGCCTGGTTGCCTTACTAGAACACCGTCCGGGTGATCGGCCCTCGTAATGATCGGCGAAACTCGGTAATGTCTCTGAGTAGGTGTATGAAGCTCTGATCGTGGAGTATATGTTGACTCCGGGGCTTGATTTTCGGAATATGGCGGCGGAGGACGATCGTCGTTTATGGCGTCCTCGTATGTCGGTGGTGGACTTGAAGGTCGTTGGTGGTCGGCCATAAATTGATGAATCTTCTTCTGAGGAGAACGACAGTTTTACGACATGATGAAGGTGTTATAAATCAGTAAACGGCCAGAGAATTGATCATGCAAATCACTTTATCAGCGTATTAATAAACAAAAGATTTTCAAAATTCAACTGGTTGGCAACCGTGGTAAACAATTCCCAGTAGTCCACAGTGGCGTGAAACGAAGTCACGCTATCTTTGTGTTCGTACTTATCCTTGTAGTCTGTATACTGGCCCGGAAACGTTTCCCCGATCATCGTTCGCTGATAGCACCAGGTTTGTTTTTGGCCCAGATATAAAAACATCGATCGCTGTTTTGCACGTCAAATGACGCGCAATTTTAAATAGAACTACGTCATCGCAGAGGAGAGACTGGGTTGGAACTATTTTTGGCAACTGACATGGCGGACGAATTTCATCTGTGAAGTAGCGATTTTTTGCATGAGTCGCTAGGTTCTTTTTGACTTGAAAACAGAAGCCCTATCTCTTCACCATGTTTGGAAGAAAGAAGGATCCTAAAGGTAGGATTTCATCTCTATCGGAGTTTAACTCTATCCACTACTGGTTGCATTTTATAGCAAAGAGGAGGAGGATTTACCTCGACTTTAAATCAACTTTTTTAAAATATCCTAATCGGAGTCATGTTGACTGCTAGGAACATGAACGTTTAACTACTGTTTTATATGACATTGTTCGGATAAGTATTTCAGTATTAACGATTTAAGCTTTTCAAGCAAACACCAGAAAGGTTCCAATAGTTTACATCTACATCTACATTTAATTAACTCGTCAAGTCTTTTGGAGATCGCACCCACTTTCCTTAAAAATAGATTATAAAATAGGTTGTAAAATTTATAAAGAATTACATTACCTATCTTCTAACTTTTAAAAATTAAAATATGTAAAGATTTAACGAGAATTAGATTAGGTCCTATTTTCTAGCTTTATGTATATTAACTTATTTAAAATATTTTGCTAAATTGGTTTTGAAACGTTGTAAAGAACTAGAATTTCCAATTCCTGGAGGCAAGGAATTCAAAAGAATATTTAAAAATGTCCTCACTAGTTTTAGGTATTCTATAAAATGCATGACTTTTGCGTGTTCTTGACTCGTTATTAGGCACTAGATATTTTTCTGTTCCGATATCCATGAGATTGTGGCTCAATTTATGCAGTAATGCTAATCTGTTTTTCTTTCTTCTCATATCTAAGGTATCCCACTCTAGTTCCTTAAGCATGTTTGTTTCTGTAAACAGTTTCTTTCACCTTCTTCGGGTAATTCCAGAGATTACACCTAATCAAGCCTAGTGTTTTACTTGCAGAACTTGAAATTGATGCAATATGCCCCGACCATTTTAGCTTACTGTTTACATTGACTTTTAGATATCAGGTAGATAGAACTTGGTTAAGTTCAGTCTTGCAGAATGTACACATATGTTATAGGTCAAAATTTAATTCAGGTAAAAATTAAATTCCTTAGTCTCTTAACCCTACTTATTCATTGATTATGAATAGTTAGGGTTAGAAGACAAAGGAAATTGAGAATCAAACCAGGTTAAAATAATTTGTACCTGAATTTAATTTTGACCTGTAACATATACTTGCGTTTTGGTGGATTCTGTTTAGTTAAGAAACATAAAATTTTACATTTTGGTGGATTTAATTCCATTTGCCATCGATATTGCCATTGTTAGATAAGTTTTGCAGATCTTCTTGTAATTGGTTGCAATCTGTTTCGTGGACAATAAGGCATCCTCAGCAAAAAGCTGTACATGTACTTTAGAATGTAATCTAGCTATCGGGTAGGTTATTTACATAGGTCAAAAACAGTAGGGGGCCCAAAACTGTTTCCTGTGGAACCCCTTAATTAACGGAGGAAGCTTGAGTTGACCTTCCTTCGCTAACTACCACTTGGTACCAATTTCCATCACTGATTACCAATCCAAATATTTCAAAGTCTACTACTCCAGAGTCATGTTTTTTAAGTTTTTTGATGAATGACTACAGCCATTTGGGATTTGTTTGGATTCCTTCTCCAAGATCATCAGGCACTGTGAGAGTGCATAGCATGACAGTTGGTGCTTAAAAATGCGAGACAATGACATGAAGCTAAATCACTCACACTCACAATGGCATGAAGCTAAATCACTCCATCCGGAACTGGCTAGCACACTTGGTGGGCCACCACCCTTTTCACATAATTTTGTGGGCAGAGCATGTACATTATTACCACTACTGCCATCATTTTTGAGAATTCATTTCCTCCCATATTTATTTTGCTTCATGTTTGTGTATAGAGCAAATGCGACAACAGAAGAGGGAGTTGAACAAAACCCAGAGACAATTAGCCAGAGATCAGACTGCACTTGAAAGACAAGAAAAGCAATTGGTAAGACTATTAATAAGCTGGATGTGCATTACTGCTTTGGACCATTGTGCTAAAACTTTGGATCATGAGCTGGTATTAGTACTAACAGTTAAATGTGTATTAAGCTGTCATTCACATTGAAATGGGAGTGACTGCTCAAAAAGGGTTGAAGGCTTAACAGTAATAAGTATGAAGGAGGCTTGTTAGAAACATTAATTCATTAGAATTCAAACAGTTTGATGCCCTCTTACTCCTTGATTAAGGTTCAGCTGTAATTTTTATAGTTAACCATTAGAAATAGCAATGACAGTTAAAGTATTAATTATAGTACTAGTTTGTTTTATATCATCATGACACCAGGAGTGGTAGCCCATTCTCCCCAGCTAGAGGCTCATGATAAAAGTTTAACCAAGGTCCATTGAAAGAACTGGAAGGACAAAATATCAGAAGTATCTGTCTTTGACTTCAAGGGAATGCTTCACGAAATGGCACATGTCTTTATTACTCATTCACCTGTGCGCTCTTTTTGGCACAGGCCCAGTTTTTCATTTGTTTTTTGAACCAATCATAAGCAAGTTACCTAATTTCGCGTGCAAATAATTGTAAAATCATCAACAGTAGAATAAATTGTATTGGTCAAAACTAAATTCAATGGTCAACAGGGTCAGTAAAATCCACTGATATCTTTTCAGAATTTGGGTCATCTGTCACTCTGCCACTACTAACTAAAACATTTGATTACTGAACTATCAGAGTGGGGTTTTCAAAGCAATAACATTGCTAAGAACTGAACAATAGTATCTTGATTTAAAGTGCACCTAACCCCTAAAATTTTTTTCGCTAAAAAGAATCTTCATGCTTTGGTGATCATTTCTTCGAAAAAATTTTTTGATTTGGTTAAATCCTCGATTGTTTATGACCCGTTGAAGTCGAGTTCTGAATGGTCCACGACCGCGTAAATAGGGATCTGGGCAGAGTACAGTTGTGACGTCACTTCGAGAAGACGGTCAAGCCTTCTCAGC
>OMLO01001242.1_pt1 | contig 19204 bp, 6 predicted proteins | sample 1674811 | NCBI WGS metagenome assembly OMLO01 (sample SAMN06265003, study PRJEB25207) | coral metagenome | isolation source: Coral host | place: Mexico:La Bocana,Puerto Morelos, Mexico | collected 2008-11-13 | reverse complement strand
AGGATTGAAGCAGATTTCGAGAGGTTCTCGACGCGTAACTTTGATTTCAGGTTCAGGGGGACTTTTTTCAAAATTGGTAAACTAGTGTCCAGGTCAGCGCGGTAGTAAAGCTGACTGTGTCCCTTTAAAAATCGGGATTATCACCAAATCCCATTTCGCTGCTTGATTTTGTTTATTTTATATATCTACTTTTGAGAAAGAAATATTTTAGCTAAGGGTGATAAGCACTTTAAAAGGAATTTTTTTTGTGTATGCAGGTACGTGTAGTAATATTATTTTGTTCGATCAACGGTCTAAGTATGAAACCAAATTTATTCGGTTGTGTTCTTTCCGATATCTCTTTTACCACATCCAACAAATCCGAAATAGAAATGATTTTGTTCGTTTTTCGCAAAAGATAAGTATGTAGTTTGGTTATTAAAACCACACAGACAACGCTGACATTTGAATGACGAGAAATTTATAGCCGGATACAATTTGCAGTTTCATTTACTTGGACAGCTTACATCACTCATCTTTCTCATTTATCCTCAACATTTGACGTGTGTAACAGACGAAAAAAATCACAAGAGAGCAAGTTCTGAAAGAAACTTTAATCGATGTCATGAAATCATCTTGTGCATTACCTCTTCATATCTACCTCAAGATATCTCGTGTGATGATGAATGTGAGACTTTTATTTGACTGCCGTGACCGTATAGTTTAGAGTGAAAGTTTCATACTAATGTGCTGGGATTACTAATTACACTAGTTGTTGAAATTATGTTGGCTACCTTCGTTCACCTTCATCGTTAACTGTGTCCTCAACATATCCTGTACCGCTCTCACTGAATTTTGTAACACTGACAATCCACGCGATAAGAAACAACTTCGTCGTCGCTGTAAAGACGAAAAGCCGAATAAAACAATTTACGAAATAAATGTCGTTTGATTTTCGTAGTTTTCAATTACCCTGTAACTATTTCTCCGTGTATTAAAGAAGGTTATTCATCAGTGACCTGAATTGATCTCGTCACTGTTGTTCACTCCTACTGGTGGAGCTGATATTGGAAAAAATAACAAGGTGTCAGATATGTGCGTAGTGGACCTTCATTGTAATACTCATGTGCTTTTTGATCTTGTTTTTGTCAAGCTTTTATTTTGCTCAAATAGTAACTATAACCCACATATGGAAAATGGAGCATTCGTTTCGCACGGGACTATGTTGTTCTGTTTGGTCGTCACTGAAATCAACGGGGTCCGGATTCCTTGAAAGAGTTGGTTTATTTTCTTGTATTTCTAAGTCCTTCTTTGAACCCAGTAATGTAGTACTGGAAGATGAGACACATTCGTAACGCTATCATGAACCATTACTATGCATAAACATATTGAGGAACTTGCCTAGATTCAGAGGTTGAGTATCACGCTAATATTAATACTAGCCACTTTCAGTGTTGTTATTTTTGCCCGGTAACCTACTCTTACCAGGTGATGAACAGTGAAGAAGATGTCGTGATCATAATAAAATTGCACATCACCTTTAGTTTTATTGATGGCGGTTTAATAAAGCTTGTCCTGTTATAATTTTTCCTTTCGTTTAAATTCTCCGGTATATGGTTACTTAACATGCACCTATATTGTTGTAGTTTTTCATCTCAGTTAATTATTCCTTGGTAAAGTTTCTCTATATATGGCGGCTCTGGTAGCCATGTAATTATGTAGTTGATAATGATGTGAATAAACATCGAAATTTTCCAACAATATATATCTATTTGGATATTACTCATATTTTACGTGTTCCAAACGTTGCTTAACCTCGGGTATGCTTTCGTTTTAAATTGTGTATTGATTGTGACGTTATTACATTCTTATTACTACAGTTTCACTTCAAATAGTCAAGTCCCTGAAACAAGCGTTACTAGTTTACAGGTGCACGATCAATATACTAGGCGACTTTCTGAGGACATCGTTTTGTTTTGTCTTTTTTTCTTATGAAAACATGATCGGAATAAGCTATGAGATATTTCGTAGGCAGGTACTAACCAAATCATTTACCTACGGATCTTTATTGGGTGGTGTTCCTAGCAATAATTTATTCACTAAGTCCAAAAAGATCCGAAATAGAAGAACGTTTTTTTTTACACGTTGTATGGTTCATATATGCTACTTACGAAGGAAGACCACTGACGTTTACTGGTTATTTTAATGCGATCAGTAAGTTAAAACGAAATACATGTATAACTAGCAGTTTTATCTCAGTTTGACAGCAAACTCTGACTTTTTTATCACTCTTGTTTTCTTTTTTATCTCAGTAAAACTGTTGCTTTGAAGTAATTCCTTCGATTGGAAGATTTTTGTTTGTTTGTACATAGTATTAGTTGGTGTAATAAACCTGAGGATGACTCGAGCTATTTCCACGTCTTTGGTTTTTTTTTTGTATTTTCTTTGGGAAAGGCTAGGAAAGGTTGGAAGACATAAGATTTAAACAAGTGGCTATGATTATGAATAAAATACATAACAATCTTTCCCCATCGCACCTGAAGTGGATTTTTACGAACAATTCAAATATACACGTACACAATCTTAGAAACTCTGAGATAAATTGTTATGTCCCTAGACCGAGAACTGAATATGCAAAAGGTATCCTACACCATAAAGGATCTGTTCTGTGGAGCAAGATTCACCCGGGAATCAGACACCTGCCTAGTTTAACAACGTTTAAAACCTCACTGAATGAGAAAGTTTATTTTTAGTGCACTTTAAATTAAAGAAAGTTTTATTATAAATGTTGTGATTGAACGTAGATGTACTCCTCTTAATAAAGTTAATGTATTCTTTGTGTAATTTTTGGCAGGACGCCTAGGAAGACCATTTTTGTGATAAGATATCGTGTTTAAGTAGAGACAGAATTTGAAAAAGAAAAGTTATTTTTTGTTTTGTCATTTATGGCTGGGTTGATGGTCTTATGACCAGTCGGCTTCTCTTGACATTAAAATTGATATTATCTTACTTCATTCTGTCTTTGAAAAGATCCAAGTGCTTTTCTCTAACGCAACAACAAAACGGTTGTTTTTTTCAGCTAACACCCGGCCGAAAGAGCAACTCGAGAAACATTTGTTACTTCTCGCATTAGTATATTAAGAAAGAAAATTAGAAGAGTGAGTGGTATTGCACTTGCCATTTCCAGTAGCAGGGACAGTGAAAGAAACATTGATGGCTTACAAGACTTCCGCATGGGTGAATCGGTCGATGGAAAGGAAATCGAAGTTTACTGAGATTCAGACTTGGAGGAATAGTACGAGTCAGATGCCGGTCGAGTTTTACATCTTTATTGAAGTCGAAACGTCTTGGATATTTCGTTGCTATTATAAATAACATGTAGAGTTTCTAATTTAAATGCAAAAAGAAAAAACATAAAATAGAACATCAAGCTACAATGAGTGCTTCTATTGATCCATCAAAGAATAAGTGATATGAATATCTGGAAACTGTTGGCAATCACCTTAAGCACGTAATGTATAATTTAATCTTAATTTGTCAGCAGCAACGTGAATCATTCCTTTTACCGTGCAAATTTGAACTTTATTTACAATAACGAAAAATTTCAATTCGATGTTTTGATTACTCTTTGTTTTGTTTTTCGAGAAAATTAAGCGGTTTCTTCTCTTGTAAGGTGAAACGCAAATTTTTGTCCCATGTAACACTTGATAGAAACAGTGACTGTTGGAATACTTTTCCTTCACGAATGTGTACGTTGAGAAACAAAATAAAAAAAAGTGTAGATTCCGTGCATGAGCTAGATTTTCGGAGTTTTCAATTACCCTGCGTCTATTTTTCGGTGTTTTAAAAATGATTATTTATCAGTTCACTCAATTGATCTCGTTACCATTGTTCGCCCGTACCGGTAGAGCCGATAATTGAAAAAGTAATTACTTTATTGCAGCAGTCGGGTTTACTGAGAGCATTACAAGAGAGTACTTTAAGTTGCGAAATAAATGAAACAAGTCATTAATATTGCAGAAATTAACATATGAATGCGATAAAATGCACTAGACGGTTTTGTTCGCCGTCGGAACTAACAGTACATGTTTAGATCTAGTGTCAAGTATGTACCCGATGGAACTATATTGTTATACGCGTGTGCTTTTTGATCGTGTTATTTTCAAGCGGTTCTGTTCATATAGTTGTGATTTTCTCAAGTAATAACTAAAACCCACACATGGAAATAGAGCATTTGTTTCGCACGAGAGTATGCGCTGGATGTGAAAGAAGAAACAGTTTCCAGATGTACAACTAATGACATTATTCTGTTTTTTTATTAATATTTTTTATTAAAATGTTAAGCATATTTGCACATAAAATCTTTTCTATACAGGTGCTTACTTTGCTTTGTCCATCAACGTCTTAAGCACTTAATAAGATCTAAGGATCTACTCGTCTTCCGCGCCTGTTAAATCCAAAATTGAAATTATCCTTTTGAATTTTCCGAACAAGTAGCTTGCCTAATGTAACTCACACAAAGAACAATGACGTGTATGTCCTGGATTTAACTTATGCAGTAAAACAAAATACAAAAAATAAATCTATAGGAGTTATTTGTGGAGTACTTTACCGCCTTCGCACACGGACAGAGGAAAATCGCTCTAGTAAAGAGAGGAATCGAGAAAAAACACTATCTCAGCTTTGAGAAAAATCTTGAATGTCAACGCTCAGTGCCTTTTTCAAAAAAAATGCAATGGATGTAATGCAGAAACCGTCTTGTGAGCTATTGTCCGACTATTACCCAAACGTCTCTGAAGTTGAAAACCTTCGTTGGACCAACCTTGTTAATTTTATCTTTAACAATTTTCTGTCCTATACTGCAGTCATGTTGAACATTGTAACAATCCACGCTATAAGGAAAACTTCGTCGTTGCCAAACACTTTGAAGACATTGCTGCTGAATCTTGCTGTTACAGATCTTGGTGTTGGATTAATTGTTCAACCAAGTTACTCCTCGCTCCTGGTCAAGTGGTTGCAAATAAATGGCGAAGACTGCAATTTCAGATATGCATTTGTTGTGATTTCGTCGACGTTTGGTCTAGCTTCGTTCTTAGGTGTTGTGGCTGTAAGTGTTGACAGGTTCTTAGCGATTCATCTTCATCTGAGATATCAGGAACTTGTGACTCACAAGCGTGTTGTTGCTGTGGTGATCTTAATATGGTTGCTTAGTGTAATTTTCTCTGTGGTAGTCGTGTGGTTGCTGCTGGATATATACTCACAGATTGCCACTTTTTCTGGAATATTTGGTCTCGTTCTTACAACATTGGCTTACATCAGAACTTTCTTAACTGCACGACGCCACCAGAATCAGATTCAGGCCCTGCATGTTCAAGACGTGGGAGAGAATAACGAAATGGCTAGTTTTGCTTGCCTCGTTAAATCTGCTATGGGTGCATTCTACGTATATCTCGTGTTTTTGATGTGCTATCTGCCTATGTTGGTCTGTTTGGTCGTCTTTGAAATCAACGGGCCCAGTATTACTTTGAAGAGTTGGTTTATTTTGTCATCGACTTTCGTATTTCTGAGTTCTTCTTTGAACCCAGTAATTTACTGCTGGAAGATAAGACACATTCGACACACTGTCATTAACATACTGCGAAACATGCCTTGCTTCAGGAATCACGTACATTTATCTTAGGACAGGCAGTGCCATGCCATCTTTTCCCCACGTTTATTGTTATTATTGATAAACGCATTTTGTATAGACCATGAAGTACGTGCAGTCTAACTTAGCAGCGTGAAGACAAACGAGATCGTGTCAAACTGACAGAAAGTCTTAATAGTTGTACAGAGTATATGTGCGTGTGCATGTGTGCGTTAACGTTAAGAAAATTATAAATGATTAAATCAGTTCATATGACCTCGTTGCCAGTGATCTCTCCTAGTTGTAACCAGTTCTCGGGAAGTCTCTGGGACCAACATTAAGGTTATTAGTGTTATTGCTACAGCAATCTTTATTATTTATAACTAGCGTTCTTCTTCATGTAGTGGTGATCCTCCAACAATGCATACGTGTTGGTAAAGCTATCACCTACACTTGGTGATGGAGAGTTCGTTGTGTACTCCACATACCCGACCCAGTTTGCAGGTGAACCATTAGTCAGCAACGAAACGACTTTTCAAAGACACAAGAAAGAAATTGTGGTTTTACAAACGCATAGGTTTAGACGTGTTGATGACTACTCCTTGAAGACAAATTTTGCTAGAACGACTACTTTTAAACACTTATTTTAATAGAATTGTGCAGATGAGGAATTCGATACCCTTAGATATTAGGTTATCTCCTGGTTGTGTTTTTAAGTCGGGAAGGAAGAAGTTTAAATATTTGATTTAAATATTTTTTTAGATTAGCTACGTGGTGATCTGTCTCGCATATTATCCTTATGGCTTTGCCTGTTTGTGTATGCCTGTAAATTGTAATAAAAAAAATAATAAATCACATATAGCCTGTTTAATACACCCGGCTGTACGGCTGGTGACGTTTATGTCTGGTATTGCTCAGTATTCATCAGAGCTGGAATTTTAAAACTCAGTCCTGCTGAGCATAGAATATTGTACTGCTAGTTCATGGAATGCTAGTTCATCGCAGGTTGCCTTCGGCATTTTGTCAGCCCACTAAATGAATCGTTAGCACCCTTTTCAATGGGTGGGTGCAAGGAGACATGGATAAAGGACTGAACACAAGGAGCTCTGGCCTCCCAATTTTTGTCAACATCGAATTAACGACTCACCGCACGTAGACAGACAGACAATGATAAGAAACTTTTTGCGACTTAACCACAGAAACCTTAAAACTCTCGCGAATCGAAAAGCTATAACTGGCCTAATATTGGTTCGGCGCGTTGAATATGGCTAGATAAATTGGGGACGCAAAAACATATAGCGAATGTATCGCCCTTGTTCAATTTATTTTTATACAAGGTGGTAACAATATTACCAGAGAAATGATGAGAAATGATTTGAGTTATCTACTAGAAAATCGATGCGTCTTGAATTCCTAGTAGTGCACTTTACTTCCGACAAATATTGGAGAGCCCCGCCTATCAACATAGTTTGCATCATCTGTTGATGTCTCTGTATTTTTGTCTTCAGGATCAAAACCAAGTGGTGTAGGCGGCGGGGGAGACTGGTTAGGACTTGGTGGTGGTGATCAAGATGGAGGCCTAGATCTAAATAATGTTCCCCTAAAAACAAGCACACCGTTTCCCAGAGAGAGCAAAACGGACTCGCCAAGCACACAATGTACGTACAATTTTTCCTTTCATTGTTACAAGTTGCTTGTATAACACTTATTTTTCCATTCCTTTTCGTTTTCAACAACCTTTTAACGATATGTTGTTTCTCTGAGTTCAGCTCCCCCAGAACGTCAAGAGAGGCAAGCGTCTCCGCCAAGAAGGGCCGGCCGGCGCCGGGGGGACGGTGATAATGATGAGTTCTTACGCATGCTGGGAATCACTCCTGACGAGCCGCTAAAGCCAAGTCAGGTGAAGTCAGCTGATGAGAGCGGCAAGTAAGTTTACAAGCAATTGAGACTTTCAGCGAAAGTGCGCATTACCCCTTTCATACTTAACCTAAGGTGGAGGTTGATGGAAAACGCTCGTGTTTGGTTTCTAGTTGTCAAATCAGAAAATAGCTCAGAACTGCCTAAACTTTGGAAGAATGTTTCATATTGTTCAGGACCCGTTTCCATTTTTTCGTGAGTTCTGATTCTAACCAAAACTGATTCCTAAGACAACGTGTTGCAAACAGGAACGAAAGGGTTGAATAAAAACTGCGACAACATTTTGTTGATTTGCAACTCATGTCTTCACAGTAGCACATTTATGGAATGTAATATGTTGACTGACTCACTGACCGCATTCTCGAAGTAGTGACCGATAGACTAACTGACTGACTGATAAATTGACTGACTGACTGACTTCCGGTTTGTTAATCAGGTCGTCGTTCCCATGGGAGTCACCAGGAGGCAGTCCAAGGAGGGGAAGACGGTGGCGTGATCAGGCGAGTCCGCAGAGTTCGCTGGATACACCAGATCCTCCCTCTAGTCCGGGTGGTTCGCTAGAAAGGCCACAGCAAACAGCTGGACAGGAGGGTCCCCTAGACAGGCACCAGCTGGCAGCTGGTCAGGGAGGTCCGCTAGACAGGCCGCAGCAGGCAGCTGTACAAGGGGGTCCACTAGATAACGAGGGAATTAGGCCGAGAGGTATGCAAGATAAACGCCAAGCATCCATAAATCAGGACACACCGAGACCTACATCTCAACAGCAACTGGTTAATCGAAGTCCAGTGCAAGGTCAGCCTGGATCACAGCTACACCCTGCACAGGCCAGTGCTGTTCCTCCTGCTTCAACACCTTCTGTAGAACAACATGTACCACCCCCGCAATCAATTCCATTACAACCCGACCCTCCCCATCCCCAGCTATATCCATCACAACAGCCATATGCAGCCGGCCTCACCTCCCCTCGGGGCAACATTCCACCGCAAATGGGAGCTCAGCCGTACACCCATCAATCGTATCCTCAGTACCAATCACCTCCTTTCGCTACGTCCACCGGCCAAAATGTACCCCAGACCCTTCCCTACCAACCTCAATACCAGTCCCCTGCTGGATTTCAATCGTCGCCCCAGATACCTCAACCATCATCACTGGAAAGACTCGAAATGACAAAGCTGAAAGCAGAGAGTGAGCTGCAGCAGAGTCGATTGATGGAATATGAGGTGGCAAGTGAACACCGCGAACAACAGAAGACGCGACTGGAGGAAGAAGTGAAGGAGCTGATGAAGAAAGTACAGGAGATGGAGGGCGTCAGGCAGAAGAAAGACTTGGACGCCACAAGTAAGGTGTCAGAGTTAGAAGGAAAGGTAAGATATCTCTCTTTTATTACACGTATTTTTTTTCATTACTATTCTCTGTTACTCCAGCTAAGTTAATGTACTACAAGCTATGGGTTCTTTATGTTGTGTGCGTTTGTTGTAATTAGTCATTAAAACCACAACGGTAACAGCAAGGAAAACGTGACCACACAAGGTTTAATGAGCAAAACAATGTTTATGCACGTGCGTTATAAATCTTTGTACATTGTACCTTGCCTTGCATTATTTACTTTTATCCAGATTCGTCGTTTAGAACTTGAGCGAGAGCAACTGTTGTCTACGATTGAGGCACTGAAGACAAGGCACAAGGATGAACTGGCTAATATCGATTCTTCTCACAAGTAAGATAATTGTTATTCAACCCTGCACTTTCACCTGTCGCTTGGATATTTTGTTTGATTTTCACCTTGTCTCCACGGTTTGACTTTCCCCTCTGTCGAGTCCAGTCCCTACTCTTTCCAGAGAAGAGATTTTCAGTGGAGCTCTTTTGGCTTGTTGTTCCTACCAGCGGCTGGTAATCAAGCCAAGAGTCTACTCCATGTGACAATGTTCCATTCATTTTCATAAACGTCTTTGTTTAAGTCGAGTTTAAAATATTGAAACTTCACTGACATGAGCCTGTTAACTTGGATTACGCATAGGGGAAAATAATACGTCAATAAATGATACACAAATGAAAGAACAAGACCGCTCGTGCTAAAGTAGGTATCATGTCAAGTTGATTGTTAAAAGAACACGGCTTTAATGTTGTAAAGTAATGAAAGAAACGAATAGCTGTTGTATTATGTATTCAAAAATTTTCACCTCGTGGATCGGCATGTGGAATCCTGTGGACCGGCTGCAGTATTTGTTGATAAATAAAGGAAAACAACAGACACATTTCTTGAAACCAGGTATTATGTATTTTAGCTCCGTAACTGTCCATGTTGGGCAATTTCATCTTATGTACGTACATTACTAATGTACCTTTTATCAACAAGATCTCACTTGAAGACTTTGGAAGACTCTTATCAACGGCGCGAACAAAGGCTAAAAGACGAGACCGACCTAATCATCCAGCAAAACAGCGAGAAGTTAAGAATCTTGGAAACCGAAAAAGCTGACTTACAAACATCACACAGCCGAAAACTTTCAGTTCTAGAGACAGCGAAAAACAATGAGATAGAAACGCTGAAAGACCTTCATCGCCGAGCATTGGAGCAATTTCGCGCAGAACACGAAGAAGAGGTCGCGCATTTAAGACGGCTCAAAGAACAAGAGGTGTCAGCGGCTACCAGTGCGCATGCTCACAGCAAGTCGCTTCAGTCTCTCATGGATCAAGTGTTAAACTCGACTCGAGAAGTGAGTGACTTACGTCAGAAGATCGAGGTCACTCATAGAACTGGTCTTGAAGAGCGCGAACTCTCTGCCAGGGCCCGGGACGAGTATTTGAAACAACTGCAGGAGAGGTTGCACAGGCAGCAATCTGAAAATGACGAGGAAAGGACCAGATTACAAGGCAAGTAAACATCATCACTTGGCGTGGTAAATAACTAAACTTGAAAGTAACAGATTTTTGATAACAAATTATCTCATCAGCCGAATGCGCGCTTTTTCTGTCGTACAGGCCTGGTCTCCAAGATGGAACTGCACATGCGCGAACAGACGCGTCAGGTTGACCAAGAGAGATGGCGTTTGTCTCAAGAGGAGTCTCGAATTAAAGCTGTTCAGGCAGCACTGGAGGACGAGCGACGAATCACAATGGAACAGCTGTCTTCACAAAGAGCTGAGGTAGATGATTAAAATCAAGTTGTGTTTTGAAGGAAACAAAAGAAAGTCATAAGGGAAGGACCGCCACTTTTTAAAGGGGGTTGGTCAATTTCCAAATAACAAATTTCTGGACAGCAAAACGGCTGAAAAACAATCGTGCATGCTTTCTACTATCATGCAGCTTTTTGATGTTAAATAGATTTATTGCAGAAGCTATTGCGCACGAAATAAAATTATGCACAACATAAAGATTAAAAAAAAAATTTGTGCCCCAGAAAATTAAAAATTGCCAAAAAATAAAAGTTCGTCCTTAAGTACGATAAAGTGCCCTCTGTGATGTAACACCAAATTCTCAAAACACCGGTAAAAGAGCTGTTTTAGCGTTCAGTCAGAAGTGTTATTTTCGACTTTGATATTCGAAAAGTGAAGGTTAAAAAGTAAGTATGTGACGATCAGTATGCCACAAAATATGAGTCGTCTCCAAAGAAAGGATGAATATTTTCAAGTGGCTAGCCTCGTGGTATTTTGTAGCCTTCGTCTGGGAGTGTTTTTTGTAGCCTCAGTGTACATGTGTTTTGTACCTATGTACGGTTAACCACGCGTGCTGCCGAAATGAAAGTATAAAGAAAACGAATACAAGATTAGAATTAAATCTATAGTGACCTTCCGTAGGCTTAGCAGAATTAACTAGCCGCTGTATTTAGGTAACTATTGTATTGGTGTTTCCATTTGAGCAAGTGAGAGTTTATGAATAAACGCAGGAGTGGGACAAAAGAATTCTGGCTATTTTAAAGAAGTAGCACTTTGTGAAGGTTCGACTGTTAGCGTGATCTTTTGTTTTTCTTTTTCTCTGAAAGTCGCAGAGAGCGCGAGGAGAATGAACACCATCGTAGTTGGTTTTAGTCGCATAATACTGAATCGTCCCTATTTTGTATCGACTTCGAGTAAGTTGCACCCGCTCCCAAATCCTTTTGGTGATCTGTATTATCCAATGTGGCTGGTTTTTTGTCCTTTTAGGTTCAGCGCGCCCGCGATGACCTGGTGCGAGAGCAAAGAGCCACCATGGGTCAAATCCAAGAAGAACGGCGGTCACTGGCCGCAGAACGTGCCCAGCTCTCCTCGGCTCACAGAGACCTGATAAGTAGAGAGAAACTGAAGACCGAGTCCAGTGTGCAGGTAAGAACTAAAAATTCAAAAAGCGACCAGATATCAAAGTCCCGAGGTTATTGCCCGTAAAATCCTTCAAATAAAAACCCTACCGGCTTCAGCCAGCTTGTGGTTGTCTTTACAGCTAGTAAACGGCCACAAAAAATTGATTACACTCAAAGTGACTTGTTTTTAGAGAAGACGATGAACGATAAGATCCCGAAATAAAATTTGACGACTAATAAAAACGTTCAAACACACGTTTATTATGATTCTCTTGTCGTGATTACGTGTTAACCCGATGGTGAAAACTATACAAAGCACAGGAACCTCTTTGAAGCAGCCACATCCCATTTCCCCGAGGGTGGCCGCTTAATAGGGGTTCTACTGTACACAGAAGCACAGGAAGAATCTTCCCTAACCGTGCACTTGATGTCTCGAAGTAGATTTCATTTTTTTCTTTCTGTTTCATTTGTATTGACGCATTTTCTGTAATTTATGCAATATTTCTTTAATTTAACTTTTTCTTTCGTTTAGGCCGAGGCTGACCTGGGAGCGACTGCTGTAAAGATTAAAGAAGACGCCGCTTCCCTGAGTGTGCGGGAGGCTCAACTGAAACAGGAAGAGGAGAGATTAAGGAGAGAGAAACTTGAATTCGAGCGACAGCGGAGTGGATTTGAAGAAGAAAGGGACAGAATAGGAAAATTAGGTCTGGAAGTACAGAAGAGGTCTCGAGAGATTGACGAACTTTGCTCAGTAAGTCACTGTCTCGCTAGTGTTAACTGTAAAAGCAGCCGGGTCTTTTTTGTTAAAGTAGCACGACGGAAGTTGTTGCGTCAGTTTGTGTGAAGGCTACGTCATGCTGCCTACGAATATCTGAGAAAAAAAGCGTGGGCAGAAAATTCTCGGAGACATGATGTCGATGTGTTTGATCTATACCTCGTCTGGGTTTAGCACAAAACGAGTACTTAGGTGGGCTATTTGGGTCGAAGCACTGAGACAGCGTTTACACGTAGGTAAACGTTTCACCTTTACGCTTTGTTGAAAAACACCTTTGATATGTTTTTGGGACCTTAGGGTGACCATTGACTGATCCGCTCTTTTCCCAGGATGCTGGTCGGGTGCGCGATGAGGGCGAGCAAGCCCTGGAACTAGCGGAGCGCGTGCGAGCAAACGCTGAGGCTCAGCGAGCCGAAGCTGAAGGAATGTTCTTTGTCGCACAAGAAAAAGAACGACAGCTGGCGCAGGTACTTTATCTTGATTCTTTTTAAACGGTGCCAAGGGTGGTTAATTTAAATTATAATCAAGAGAAGATGAAGAGTGAGTTAGTTAATCCCCCATACAGACCTCGTTCCCAAGCTAATCCCTATCAAGATATTTTTAGCTCACGCCCACTTTCGGAAATCCTAGAAGGGTCTAGAAATAGCCATGCCTTGGCGCACACTTTTCTCACGTGCACAGCCCAAGCGGCTTTACACGCATTTTTATCCAACACGAAAACATTCACATAACGCGAGTGGTAACATTACGCGCTGAAGAACTGAGTACCCTCAGAGGGATTATCTAGGAAATGAGACCTATGTGGAGGATCTTTAATTCCCTTGTCGTTCATCTGAAACGAAGAAACGAAGAAAGAGTTTATGTGTTCAACTTGGAGATAAATGGCAATAATTCTCAGGGCTGAGAAACTGGACAAAAAAGGATAGGGGGCGGGCGTTGCATTTGGAAAAGTGGTAGTTAGAAAACAACTGAGTAACCAAGCCCAAAATGAGGATTGAAAATCACATAACCCACCCCCTTAGAAACATGACAGTTTTGGCGGCATAATTCTACAAAATCACATTTTTGGTGTTATTTACGTTTTAGATTATTTCTTAACAATAATACGAAATCATCTAACAATAATATTGTTTGGATTTTTTCTTCCATCTTTAAGTCACGTCTGTAAACTTTAAGAAAACTTGACCTTAAACTTTCGCACTTGGCCTCGAGCCTTGCTACGCGTGGAACAGTGATCCATCTAGAAAAAGAAAAAGAAAAAGAAAAAGAAAAAGAAAAAGAAAAAGGCCGTTGTGAGCCCTTTGACTCACACAGCCAGTAAACTACGAATCCCAGATCTATGAACATGTGTCCCGTACCGTTAGGGACAAATAGGATGTAGACACAAGTTGGCCATTTGGTGATCGTGAAGACCAGCATGCCGACGGAGCGCACTATTTTAAACATTTCTGCCCTGGGACTCACTCAATTCGTTAGACTTCTTCATATAGCTTTCGTACAGATTTGAAAATACATGAAATTGTCCCTCTATTGTACACCATTTAAGTGTACTTTTTCAAACGCGGCTCGAAAGGTTTCCGTCCATTGGAGCTGGAAGGAGTTACCTCTGCTGTAGATTGTGTCAAATGTGTGCCAATTCCTGTTATTAAACAGGATGAACCACCCAACCCCCACCTACTCATTGTAGCTGGACTGGGACGAGGTTCAAGGCAAGTAAAACTTAGCTTCGACCTTCGATAACATGTTTTACAATAACTTTCCAATTTCTCGCGCGCTGACTGGCTGGTTTTTATCATCGATAAGAGGACAGATGGATAAAGTTTGAAAACTCGGACTTGCACGCGCTGCTTTATGCAAATGAGCTACTTGTACGCGTCAGATTTGCCTTTCAAAAATTTATTCCCGCTATTTGACCAGTTTTGTAAAAAACAAATTGACGTCAGTTTTTTATGCGTCTGTCCTCTTATTGATGATAAATTGTGTCATAACATTGTCAAAGTGGCTGTGGAACCACGAGCCGCGACCCACCCATTACCTAGGGCTCAAGAACTGATTAACCTCATCCCCCTTGAAGGAAAAGCACTGCTCTGTTCCGACCCACACCCCCTCCCCCAATACTTGTTTTCCGGACCCTAATATTTGTGTGATTACCACAGTGAGTGGACAATTACATGTAGTATTGGGAAGTCTTCGCTATATCTTTCAAGTGGATTTATCGAAGAACGGCATCTGTTTCCCCGACTGCAAAACATCATTTGGATTCGTGCTAGTTACTTGTGCTTAGTGTGATTATATCTTAAGTAGTTGTTTCTTTTCGTGGAAGGACGCAGCCTTTTTTTCGGCTGGAGTCTCAAAGCTATCCGTCTTTTGCAAATAACCGTGATTGCTTTGATCATTTTAAAATAGAGTACTTCCTTGTATGTCGCCAGGATCGTCTTGCTGTCGCACATGAGCGACGTTTGCTGGAGAAGGACAAGCAGACAGGGCGGTGCTGGCAATGCGAGGGACGGCGGACGAGCCCAACAGAACACATACATACTACAGGTAAAGGTCCACTACATTAGCTAGCTATAAATGACTATGTTCAGACTGGTTTTAGATTACCATATAATCTTATAACTAGAAAGAAAAGCCTACACATTCTGTTCCATCGTCTGTAAGTTTCGCTTTCAACGTTATCACTGTTGTGAAATCGCGGTTGCCACGAAACCTTAAAATGCTTGCTCTGAGGTTGTCACGAAACCTTAAAATACGTTTCCCCTTGATGGTGATTCAATGTTAGCGCGCGCGATAATCCATCTCGTATTATGTGGAAAGCAAAAGTACAAAGTGTAGCCCGGGCAGAGAAGTGCAGAGGCAGGATTATTGTGATGGTGATGCAACAGATTGCCAAAGGGTTGATAGTATAGGGTCAGTATACATAGAAGGTTACTGAGGAGACAAAACATTAGACAGCTGATAACTCGCACTTAGTTTCTTCCATGATAATGCGGATTAATTTTCACGTCCGTTTGTTTAAGTTTGTGTCGGGAAATTATCAAACGGTGCACTGTTCGTGCATTCATCTTGAAGTTTACCAGCACTCGGTCGTTACTTGTGAAGGCTTGTTTCTTAATTAAGGCTTGTACCCGTAATAAGTCTATGGGCTGTTTTTTGTATTATTTGTAGAAACCTTGTTAGCAAGCAAAGAGTCGCCTATTTTCCTTATAGCGTGGTGATTAAATAAATCAGTAAATTTTCCGTCATTCCGTCGTTAGTGTTTTCCGATTGCGGTTTTGCTGGGATTGCCGCCAGCGTTGTGTCAAGTTAGAGCTGATAACATCAGGATGATGTTCATTTTGGAAATCCTTCACTTCCCGTGCGCTGGTTTCAACGTGAAACACGGGCAAGCATCCAAAATTCGGGTTTCATCTTGTAATAATATACCGTCGCTCGAGCTCAAAATCCTATACGGAAGCGCGTGCACGACTATTTGTCTTAAAATTTTCAATACTATCCAAATTAATTTGGACAGTGACCAAATTAACAAGTAATTGGACAGTTCCGGATGGAATATAAGTAAGAGGTAATATTACCATATCCTAGTCCAATTTGGAAGGAATTCAAAACGTCCCTCTGACTGCCAAGCTGGACTCCATGTGCGACCTAGTCCAATTTTGTCAGTATGGTCGGAAATTTTTTCATCCAATTAATTATTTCCAAATTAGACAGCTTATTCCAATGACATGCACTAATTGAACGTGTAGGTCACCTTGTCTAAAGTTGGGTTATTATATGCGCCTCAAAGGACGGTTTGTTCCACCTTGTGCACATACCAGTTAATCGTTAGAACCCGCTACTACGAAGGATCTTAATTTTTTTGTTGCCTTCACAGATTCACCCGCAGTGGACATGTCAATCCTTACCCACCCCTCCCTGCCAATGTCTGCCCCTGGGACTCCTGATCTGTTGGTAAACAGTCTTGAGTTGAAAAGAACACTTCGGAAATGGTCCCATGACAAAGAAAAGGTAAATAGGGTGGAAGGATGAAATACTGTAACGCTATCTCAGACTGTCTTGGGAATTCCCAAAGAGTGTAATTTAAGACTATGAAGACTCACCGTTTAAGTGAACAAGTTTTAAAAGGGATGAGAGGGGGCAGAGGTTGTCGGTATGGTTGTTGCTAGGCAACCTAAAAAGTCATGATGACGACAGGATTGTAGTGCTTCTAATTTGGCAGTAAGAATCGGAAACGTTTTGGCTCCATTACGAGGATTTGCATAGAAAGCTCCTTTTTTCCAAGCGGACCAGGATGAAGCCCTGAAACTTTGCGTTGTACATCGAAATGTCTTGCATTGAAAACGTCCCTAACCTCGGTCCGTTGTATAACGTAATAGGTCCTAATTCGTATTCTCAGTAATGGACTGGAACTAGCCTGCAATAGAGGCTCTGGTTGGAGAATATCATTCAAAAGAGATAAACGTGATTTGCATTTGAAAAGACTTCCTGCATTAGCCTCAGTTGCAAGCTACAATCTTGTGCACGCTGATAGCGTGAGCAAATCGCTTCGCCAGAAATCGCGTTGGATTTGATGCACAATTCCACCGGCTATGTTATAAAACAATTAGTTCATGCTTTTAGCTGTGCACTATAGAGTTATGGAGCACGCGGGAAGTTTGGAGAGCACGTGAGAAACGTAAGAGTGTAACTCTAGCTTCTTGAGTGCTCTCCAAACTTCCCACGTGCTCCATAACTCTATAGTGCACGCTAAAGCATGAACCAATTGTTAATTATACCGTAAAAGTTCGTTATACCGTCATTTAGCGATTAATGTGAAGAACATTTTAATTTCCCGCTTTTCTAGAAGATAACAACGAAGTCAAGTTTGTGAAATTTTTGTCACTTTCTTAGGACGAGGAATTCCTTGAGCAGGAAGCCCAGTTCCTTAACAGACTACAGAGGTCACGTGATACTAGCAATTACAAGCCCAATAGTTCTCTGAATTCAGCAGTTTACTAAATATGGTCACGTGACTCGTATTATCAGTCCTGTTTATCAAGTAACAGTTCTCAATATGCCTCATGTGGCCCATTGATTTGTATAGTTAGTATTTATTATTAAAAGATATATTTTCATCATAAACTCTATCTTTATTTATTATTTTCAAATGAAACTGATATTTCAATGATATTTGAAATTTTATCAGTTGGTGAAAACTGCACAAACTTGAATACATACTAAGTTTCACATATCCGTACGTTTACGTTTATTTTTGTGTTTGAGACAAGGAAAAAGCTAGTAAAACGTGTCTGTGAACCGGCGAGCAAGTGAAATAACTCAATTGTTATGACGCGAACGATGAGCGCAGTTTTTTCCGTTTCAGCGTTGTTACGAAGAAGTGGAAACTATGACGTAAAAGCTTACACGTAAAATGGCCCAGTAAGAGAGAAATTTTAGGGATCTTTTCTTATTCCAGGCAAACCGTTTGTTTAATTTTTTTTGTTGTTTCCAAACTGAGTCTCTTGGACATTTACTCATAATTTGCTTTTCGCATTTGTCTCCCCCTAAGTAGCGAACTTTACAAAATTCAACTACCCGCATCGTTGAACTTAACATTGCCGCTTCCCGCACGGTCTTAATTGATATCATTACACTTTCTGCGTCCGTTCTGCCCTCTCTCCTGTCTTACAGATTAGACATTTACACACGATCCTTACGTTTTACTGAATTCCTCTTACGGACTGAACTAAACCACACATGTGCGCATGTGCTCAATATGCATAGAACTTTCATTCAAGTAAGAACTTGGTTTCCTCGCAATAAATAGTTGGTTTTAAGCCTAACGTACTGAATATGTTAATTTGAGAGACTCTGGACATCACTCTGAAATGCCCTGTGCTATATTTTTGCATAAGATACGGCCAAGTGATGGTTTGGGGCCTGAATTGTCTAAAGACCAGTCAGACTTTTACGCGATTTACTCATCAAACAAAAGACGAACTAATTTTATAGACGTCAACTGGCTGTTAAAGTGCGTTTTAGTTGACAACAAGACAAGTGTATATACGACAAGCACTCATCTAACACTTACCGGTCTTGTGGTAACAATAGGCTCTCGATGGAAAGACATTCATTAATCAAGTTGATAGAACTATTAACCTTGGACTTCTATAGGACGTGCGAGTCTGAATACTTCAGGTATTGTTTTAAAGATCAATATTGAGTTCTTGATTCATGACTTCTAGAAAATCATGGCTGTCCATCTGTTGCTCGGAAATACATATTTAAAGTTAATATTTATTTGCCAAAAGTCAACTCTCTATATTGCATAAGCACCTAAAATATTGGCATTTTAAGTTTTAATTCTCCATGTGAATGTATGGCAAGCCAAGCATGACAAAAGGAGGTTGAGTTCAAAATCACCTATCGAGTCTCAATGATCGATGTGTGAGATTGAGAAATCACTGTGTGAGATTGGAAAATCACTACGTGAGATTAGAAAATCACTGTATGAGAAATTGAAATTGCCGTGCGAGAATGAAAAAATGCCATGCGAGATCATAATTGCCAATAGGGACTTTAAGATCCAAGACGCGACGGCTTCTAGAACGCGGTGGCCGATAAAGAACTGGGACTAGAACGCCGTCGTTTG
>OMLO01001241.1_pt1 | contig 19216 bp, 10 predicted proteins | sample 1674811 | NCBI WGS metagenome assembly OMLO01 (sample SAMN06265003, study PRJEB25207) | coral metagenome | isolation source: Coral host | place: Mexico:La Bocana,Puerto Morelos, Mexico | collected 2008-11-13 | reverse complement strand
ATAAACCAAACTAATTTTTAGGATCGCTAACTGTTAATTATTCCACGAGTTTGACCATAGGTATTCTTTGATTTATTTGACCCACGCGACAGCCTTCTCGGGCAGCCATTTAAGTCACGCAACGCAAAAGCTTGGAAATTCAAGCGAGCCCGCTCTAAGAAGCTAAAAACAGTTCATGCCGTTAAGATTTAACAAAAATAAAGTTCGCCCATGATGATAAGCACACTATAAGTAGTTCGGGGCGACGGTGTGACACCTAGCCAATCAAAGAGCAGGTTTTGGGCTTTAAATTGGCTTTCGACCGATCGTTACAAACCAGAAATACGTCATTATTAATTTTCAGCACAATTCTTTGTTTATAAAGCGGAACTTGTGACATCACGGAATGATGGTATTCAAATACTTGAGTAACGCTCTTTTTAAATAGTGTTGGGTATATGACAATACGAGTTTGGAAATGTTCAGCGTTGGTAGGTTGATTTAGTCCGTGCATTTTTCGTCTCACAAAATTTACTGTTCCTTTGTCTTCGTCATTCACGTTCTTGTACGGTAGTGGAATGGCGAAAGCATGAGAACCATGTTCTGCGTTCCATTCTCCTAATGGGACATGGACATGATCAAGAGGCATTCACAGTACCGTTGAAGGACGTGCTGGGGCTTTTTCAAGTAAGTTGTGTATTTGACGATTTTTGTGTCTGGATAATACTCAATATCGTCCACACGGGGCTGATGAAACATTGCTTGACGGGGCATTTTTAGTACTTCTGATAGCAGAACTTGGTTGTGGTGTCTTTCTTCCCTAACCTATCGTCGGGGTGTCGGGAACAGGAGTAAAGGATCTAGTTGATACTTCGGCTGGTGGATCTTAGGGTGGTGAAGAATTTCTGAGAGGTGCGGTTTGGTCTGGTTCTTGTTTCCATTGATATCTCAACTTATCCAAAAATTATCGGGGTCAAATGATTCTCCTTCCTCTAATACTTGCACTTGTAACTGTCCTCCTTTTCTCTACGATGGGTGGTGCGTCGACCGAGACAGTGGGTTTCTTTTCAGTGTCTATAAATGAAAAAGAAAGAGAATGTCAGAAGCCTATTTTCTCTCTACATGGTTTTTATTATGTGGGTCACCAAACGCACGTTTTTCTCGCAGTGAGTTCGTTTTGTCTCACTTGATTTCTTGATTGCTGAAAAGAGAGGAGTGTTCCTCTTTTTATGATCACCCTCCCAGGATAGTTTTATTTCCTTTACGTTCTTGGATGTGTTACTAGTTTTGAAAAGGCATTTGACTTCTACTTCCAATTGGAAACACACTCCTCTTGAATGAGATGGCTTCTCATAGGCGATTGTCGTGAAAGGATGTTTCTTTAAAATACCCTTCAAGGGTGTGGTCACTTCCACTTCATTATTATTCTTTTTTACTGGACAATGAATCGCTCAGTGGGTTGTAAAACTGGGTTGTGAGTATTTTTTCAGAACGGTTACCTTGGGTTCCTGTTTTACTTTCTTTTTGTTCCAGGATTTCTTCGGTTTTCTCTTTCTCTTTTTGGCGGGTGATTTCCCCCGCTGGGTGTATTCGTCACTACCTGCAGCCAACATGTATCTGGTGGGAAATTCTTTGATACTTTTCTCTGGTTGCTCCATTCTTCTTAACCTTGTTGCGCTCAGACCAAATACCATTTACTTATGATCATGCGCGTATTTAGTGACCTCGTGACGCACGAAGTATACCCACGCTTGCATCGACGAAAGAGAGAGGATGTTTAATCACTGATAAAATGGTATATTAATAGAAAGCTGCCCAGGAGTGACAAGTGACGTCATGACTAGTTCGGGATTTTCTTGAAAAAACTCGGACTGCATTCATTAGAAACTTAGAGTCTAGAAACAACTCAAGTGTCAAGCTTTAATTTCTGTTTTAGTTCGAATTTTGCTTTTATGATGCATAATGTTTTAAAAATTCTGTAACAACTAAAAATTTTGTAATTTTTTGGATCGGCATGACTTTAAAATCAATTGTGGAGCTGTTACGACTAATTTGAGAACTATTGCTGATCCAAGATGGATGATCCTAGATGGCCAACATTTTATTATGCGCTTTGTCAAGTCTTGGCACTTTGTCAATTCACGTTTGGTTTGTAATTATCGCGTAAGTAAACTGGTTTGGGTAATTATCGCAATTCAATTCTTTACATAGATCGAGAGGGAAGAGGAATTAACTTCCCTCACCCTTTCCCTATCGGACTCTCAAGCGAAAAAAAAGTGAAATTTGTAATGGCAAGAGACGCTTAAGTATAACTGAGTCAGGAAGCACTGCACTGCATCCATTGTCACATCTCCATAAGATCGGGGAATAAATTTGGTGAGTGGCAATGGTCGCAATGCAGAGAAATTGGGTGGGAGGGTGGGTCCCCCCTCGCTCAATAACACGTCCTCCCCTTCTGAAGTTGAGGCCGAATGAGTTAATTTATTCAGGTTGGAAGATCTTTTGTCGATGTTCGTAATGTATTCAGTGCGAATAGCGGAAGCACTGCCCCTAGCCCAAAGACAATAACAGGTACCATACTACACTATGACCACAAAATTAAAAGAATTGGTCATGTTCGTAATCTCGATATTGGACTGGAATTTAGTTTGCAATGGAGATTCGTGCGGGGGAATATCTTTAATTCAAAAGACTTTTCTCATCAGTCAGCATTACTCAGCATGAGGGCGTAGTTGCCGGGCCAACAGTTTGTCCATTGGTTCGGGTTCTTAATTGTACCTAATGAGACTCGATGGCCTCGCAAAACTCGCTCACGTCTCTCTGACGATGTTTTTGGATAGTCAGATTTTAAAAGCCAAAGAGGTGAGTATGGAATCATATGGAATCACATACTCTGAGCAGCCTGGATTATAAAATGCCTTACCTAATAGCTTGAAGAAAATTTATTTTAAGTTCCTAATTATGTTGTTCCACGAAAAATGGAATATATGCGTAAGTTAATTAAACCATGCACCTTGTTAATTTTTAATGAAATACATTTATAGTTTCCACACATTTTATATTAAATCTGGTAAGTTCTAACAATTTTCAGCAATACCTTACGCAATGACTGTATCAACACTAAAATATGAGATTTCGAAGTCATTTTTGACAAGTGTGAATAGTTTCTTGCGCGAGATAAAGGTAATAATGATATATCGGACTCAATAAAAATTTAGGTCCTAATTACAAAATATGACTTTCGCATAAATAGAGTCTGAGTCGGGCGTTTATTTCAGGTTTTCTTTTGCGAACAAAAAGCATGTCATATAATTTGCTGGCAAGGTTAGTGACTATGCTTTCCTAGTAAATGCTTCCCAACAGCAGATGATTATGCCCCTCAATGCGTTGATGTGTATGGCGGCAGGTGTATCCGATATATTTTGTGTAACAGAGATGAACTATAAAACCGTAGACAACGCGGTGTTCAAGTTGACTCACTAAAGGTGGCTGTTCTTCGTCAAAATTTCAGCGTATCTTCTGTTAAGTTCAACACGCGCATGAAATCGATTCACACCTCGTCCGTAGATGTACATCAACAATTTATATTTCTAGCTTAATAACAGTTTGTCAAGATGATATTGAATTGTATAAATTTTTCCTTCTTTCTTTCATTTCTTCATTTCTTCATTCATTCATTCATTCATTCATTCATTCATTCATCCTTCCTTCGGTCGTTCACCGTTTGACACGGCTTTACATGCAGTACAATTCACGTTCCCTTTAAGCAGCAAAACACACCATGATATACTGAAGAAAATATGGATTCGAAACGATCCCCAATACTAGTTGCAAATGTTTGTCACACTTGTGGTTGTTAAGGAGGCCAGTTGTCAAGCATTTGCTATAGAGCCTGAACTTCAAATTTCAAAGCCTAAAACATATTGCTTTTTGTGATCTTTTATAGGAAGAACCTTTAAAATCATGTAATTATTGGACAATTAAAGTAAAAAGTCACAAAATTGCCTACTTGAGGAAATTATTGAAGATTTGTCCTTTTCAATCAAGTCCCAGTAAGGACATCCAAAACAAAAATTAACAAGGTAAATGAGGTAAGAGAAAATAACAAACCTCTTTCCAACGGAGCTTGAGGGCTGTTATGAGGAATATTGGCTCGAGTTCGTGCCGCCAGCCAGTTCGTGCAAAACGACAGAGGACCAACCGAATTATTCCGTAGTACGTCTCAAGCGAGTTAAATTAGTAAGTAGTTACTGCGTGATCGAGCACGGTTCTTGCTTCCCGCTCGTGTTTTCGTATTCTTATTCTTATTATTCTTATTCTTCTTCTTCTTCCTATTATTATTATTATTATTATTATTATTATTATTATTATTTTAATTTTCGGTGACCAGAAGCAGGCTCTCACACGGCCGAGTTCTCAGCACTGAAACCTTCCTTACATTTGATTAGGTATTGTGTACATACAGGGTGCACTTATGAGCTAAAAACCCGGGTCTTTTCGCGGTCATAGTATTCCTACTGTAAGATGTACACATAAGGACATTTTTACGAAATGAGTATATCATTATTCAAATGAAGAAACGTGCATTTGTTCAATGTTTTAAGTGTATGATAGAAGCATTTTAAGAGTCCTTGTGAAAATGAAATATTTGGCATTGTTTAATAGGCGTGTTAGTTCATGCAAAACGGAACTGTTGTAACTGACGTAATACATGAATGGCGATATTTTCCTGTTGATGATGACTTTGTTCTTTTATCGTTAATAATAGATAATAGTCTTCTGGATAAAGAAAACGGTTTTTTTTATTAAAGAATAAATCATAGTTTTAGATAGACTGTTCGCGGCTGTATGTTATATTGCAATCGCATGGGAACAGATGGCAATTACCTCTATAATTATATAGGTGGTCGTTAATCCGCAATTGTCAGCATAGCTATTTTTCTTTAATTTTTGAAAACTGTCCAATTAACAATTTGGATAGTTTCACATAGGATTTTCCTTTAAACTATGATAGGCGAACTGTCCAATTTTCAAAATATAGGACAGTTTGTCTGAGCCAATCAAGTCCCAGAAAATACAATAGGTAATAGAAACTAACCAATCAGCACAAAGCGTAGTGTCAACAAAGCATAGCGTCAGCGTTGTTGCCACCGAGGTCCATAAACACGCAAAAAAATAACAATGCTAACATCCAGCCATCTTGACCGAACAAGCTTGGTCCATAAAGGATATGTTTTATGGAAAAAGAAAGCTATTTTCTCGCGGAACACAGAGGGACTGATTGACTGAGCAATGCCCAATAACTAGCTATATAATTAATAAGTAAGAGGACTACATGCTGTCCAATTTTGGAGGTAATGGCATTCAAAAAGCTCCTCTGACAGCCAACTGGACTCGACCTACGGCCTTGTCCAATTTTGGCTGTCCTCAGAACTTTTTTATCCAAATATTTCTAAACTGGACAGCATCTAATCCCATTACAGTATAGGTATGATCTACTTATCGCTCGGTTATGCATAGAGCCATTGGGATGCAGTTTTTTTTACTACGGACCTGTTTTCGATGGATTTAGCCTGAATCTAAATTGTTCCCACAAATAACATTTCATGAAGGGAAATTGCGATCAGTTTGGCTTTACCAGGATGAAGAGTTATTGTGTTGTTACTCTTAGGACTGTTTGCCATCGATTTAAGACTTTCAATTTCACCGCGCGGTTTTACGCTTCCTCATAAGTCCGGCGTCGTGATACGCCACGGAAGCCGCGAGTTTCGAAAACAAAGAATATTCCGTTCATGACGGTTTCCATGGAAATAATCCTTGTGGAAAAATTCCAATCAGACCCCTAAGATTTACCTAAAAACTACCTGCCAGATAATAATCTAAATGAACTGCAAAGATCCTGTTTGATTGAATGTTGGCTCTCTCAGGAGATCTAATCAGCCAAACTTGAAAAGTAAAAAGACTACTACAAGACTGACACAACGTGGTATCAGTTAAAATAACATTTCGGCTTGCCAGGCCAGCCTCCTGAATGTTCGTTATACATGTTTCGAAACTTAAAGGAGTGGCGGAAATGACGAATAAAACAAAATTAATGAAGTATGGATAAAATGACTCTACGTAGGTTGCAGATTTTAATTATGATTTATTACGTCTGTTCACGCCGTGCAGTTCAAATGTCCCCGCTAAATCTATTGTGAAGGACTCTCTGGCTTTTCCGGTTGAATCATGCGAGGAGTGGAAAAGTTCAAGTGGAATTAGTCGCATGTCAGTATAGCAATAATAAGGATGATCCCGGCCCGGAAAGAAAGAATATATGTAGTTTTGTCGACAGAGCGTCTATGTTGGTCGAATCTGTCTTTGCGACGTCGTTTAGTTTCACCTATGTATTGTAAATGGTAGCGGTTACACTGTATCATAAAGATTTATTTTTTATTTACAGGTTGTGTGTGGAGTGTTGTGACAAGTTGCGCCTGTGGAGAAGAAAGTAGTGCGTAAGACCGTTACTGATGTAATGACAAGTAGCGCAATCTTTTCCACAGCGTAATGAGCGCGGTGGTATGAGTCCCCGGTATGAGTCGTGATATATAATGGATAGGATACCAAAAATGTCGTGAAGATAAGAAGTACGCAGTAGGCGGAGGAAAGTAATATATTCAAATATTTACGTTGGATGTTAGAAATGTGATGAAGGGATAGGTTATATGTAACAAACAAAAGGTGCGCGGTTAACGGAATCCTGACGGTAGTATGTAAAGCGTCAGAGCGAGAAATGTTGACAGTTGGTTTGAATTGTGAGTCAAGGAAAGTATAGAAAATGTATTAAGATGTATCTGGCATCTCTCACTAGTGGAAAAGATTTTAACTTGCTGGGGAAAAAAATCAATCATAATTTATCACTGTGTAGGTTACCTCCTACACAAGGACATTTTGGTGTGACTTGATTTTCACCTTAAACTGTACTTCAAAATTATCAAAGGCGTAAATGAGTATTTTCTATTTACCTAAATTCCGATAAAACCCCTAGCTCATGCTTTTCTGATTTTGGATAAAAGCCTTTAAGAAAAATGATTAACAGAAACTTCAACGAAACCACAATGTCATTTAGTATGAATAAACTATATTAAAATAGGTTACCAAGATTCACAGTATAGCCCATCAGACGAAAGTCACGAAAGTAACTGCCTGACGGGAAGTCTGATCATTATATTCGCATGAAAAGCGGAAAAATCGCTCCATGGAGTTGATGAGAACTTCAAAGATTCGCAGTAATTAACTCGTATTTGTAATAACATGGTGCGTTTATTCCAGAGTCCAATTGTGAATCGACGTACTGAGTTCAATTAATTTCTACATATTACACTTTCGCCCACTCCCGGGGAGGAGGGGGGGGGGAGGGTACTAAAAAAAATTTATACGGTGAGGTTCCGCCCCGAGGTCCAGCCCCTTACCCTTTTATGTACCATTTGTTTTTTCAGAAAAGGCACCCCTTTCGTATACCTTTTATTGGAAAAAGGCACCCCTTTCGTATACCTTTCATTGGAAAAAGGCACCCCTTTCATATACCTTCTTAAGAAGACTGAGGAATAAATCGTTAAAACAGGAAGTCTTCTTGTCATTTTTTGCACGTAGCGCGTAATAATCCAAAATGAAACAGTCATAAGTTGCGTCTGCTTGATCTGTTTTAATTCAAGGCTCTTTTTAATACCCGAATGAAGATTTTCCTACCCTTTCATATACCTAAACTTGTGAAATCTCTACCCTTTTATATACCTGAAGCCTGAAAAGGTAGCCCTTTCGGGCGGAGCCTCCCCGTATAGGCCATTATAGGAAATACCCTCCCCCCCGGGCACCCACTATTGGAGCCCATGGGCTTCTCTGTAGGCACTATTCAAAGATCAAAAAACTCTCCTCTCTTTAAAAAAAAAAAATAGGTTTCCAAGTCGAACAATACCTGGAAAAGTGTTAGTTTCTTTATTTATCCCTTTTTTTTAAAGTCAGTGTTTCTCTTCTATCAAAGAAATCGATCTGGCTCCGGCAGTGTTTTGTTCAATGCTTCTGCTGTCATGTAAAAGGTGGACTATGCCACTCGCCATTTCCTTCTGATGAAGTGCTGTCACCTCTTTGATGGCGAATTCTGATATCAGTTTTGATGATGTGCTCTTTAATTACGAAAAACATTACGTGCATCAACAGCTCTCGTCTAAGATCGAGATAAAATCATCCCAAACGTTTTTGCGTCTTTTAAAGTTCAATTTGCACCAACAAAGCCATACATTGTTATCGCTGTTTTACTTACATATCTCTTATTATTAGATTTTTCGGAAAAACGCAATTAAACCTACGTGCTAAAATATACGAAAACTCGATTATGCAGTTCGTTTGACCTCTGAACCAATATCATTGGAGGAAATTATGAAATAAATTCACTTGTAATCACAAATTAAAGAGTTGGTCACTAACAAATCTCGATTAACTTTGGCTGTGTTCTTCAATTTACAATGTACATACTGTTTTCTTTTGTAAATAGCTGTTTTTATATATGTTTGTAATTAAAGTCCAGTTGAGCCATTTGTAAGATTGAAGTCTCAATTTTAAGTCACTGTCAATACTAGTCAATATTAAAATTCACTGAGACGTCATCAATCAATAGTGTAATTAGTTAGTGTTTTGAATCGCCCATGCTATGCTTTGTGATTCGTCAGGCGAGCGTTCACTGTTGACATTGCCCCATCGATTTGTAAACATTGGCTGTATTAATGGTCTCTTCCTGACACATATTGGCTTTTCCCCGAAAATTTCATTAGGCGAAAAGCTATATCAATTAACTAATGGCTTTCGAGCAAGTAATTAACTTTCTCGTTTAAAATTCTATCAGTTTCCAGGGAGTCAGTTTCTTTCAGCCCCTGATGAATTTGCATTTTGTGTTCTGTCAGAGAATTGGTTCCGCAACAATGCGGTAAATTCACTCAGCCAGAAACAGGCAAATATCTGATCCAAAGTCATTTTAAACTGCTGACGGAGGAAGAGCTCGTTTACTTTCAAAACTTCTAGTTTGTCAAACTAGTTCCAATCCAGGTCAGTGGTATTTGTCATTTTTAAACTTGGATTTCCCGAGGCGTGTTAAGTTCGGCACTGAAATGTTGTACAGCACCAAGCAATTTAAATTTAAAGTTGGGCTTTTACAAGCACATCTTGTGCGAACTAGCAAATGTTTCAGATGTTTATTATACATTTAATTTAGAAAGATGTTGTAGAAAGACTGATCTCTCCATAGGATAGCGCTTTAAAAGCACACACGGCTAAGCTATTGCCATTTACAAGTGCGTTTATCCGAAGGAACAGCAGTGCGTGAGAGAGATGATGCATGAAACAGAAGTACGTGTTTCAAATACTCACGCAAGTCTGCTTAAACAGATAAAGAGAGCCCCTCCACTCTGTAAATTAAGAATCCAGTTGATGCAAAGAGTTTTCTTTCTTTATTAGAAACCCAAGATCATAAGCTCAGAACTCTTCCCAAGCTTATCATGTCGTCCACGAACAGTACCAAAACTTACAACCTTTGGTCAACCAACGGTGACGAGTTTATCGCGGCCATAATTGTCCTGGGTAAGTAAACTGAATGAGCACAACCTTCATTATGGCTTTATTTTTTTCCCTGGAGTTTTGTATTTCGTAAATTCAAACGGGGGTAGTGATTTCCTTGCAGAAATTTAATTAAAGTTTAATTAACACAAGAACACAGCCAGGTTAACTTATTTGAGTCGGTGTCCGAACTGCTTCACAAGCAATTGCACGGAAAAAGAAAAGTGTGTAGATTTAATCAGTCTTAGTTTTACACGGTATTCATCTTTGAAATGAAATAAACTGGTATTCGGGTATATACTGACGGGCTGGTTTATTTCACAGTTGGCAATCCAAAAGCTAATGCAAAGCCCAAGAAACATCAAAGAATAATTTATGTTGTCCCGCTAGCATCAAGAAAAGATCAAACTGACCAGAGAGCATTCCGAAAAGAAGAATTATGTTGTATATGTAATCGAAGCTTCTTTGTTTTAAGTGTCGATCTTTATTCAATAGGCAACTTTTTCATCCGATCCAAACAAATAACAGCAACCCTGCCTGTGTCATCAACATTGTTAGCAATTCGGCAAAAAATATGCCGTCTCAATTTTCAGATGTATACATAGTTTCCCAAAAGTAATTGCTGAGCAAAGTTTCTGAATTGAATTTCTTGAATCTGATAAGTTCGAGCGAGGGAAAGTGTTAAATTACTAGTATAAAGGCAAATGGAAAAACTCAAAAGAATTGCACGCATTTCCAGTATCTAGAGACAATGTTCTCACTTGTCCTATTGTGTATTTGCTTCTTTACCTGTAACCATGGTTACTGTTCAAGCTGAAATCACAATTTAATGGCCCTTGTAAATATTACGTCGAGAATATTTTGGGCTTAGTTCATCTTCCATTTATTTAATTGCTTTCAAACCTTTTTTCCCGTGCCTTAATTGCAACTGTTTTAGTCGCAGAACAAACTTCAAAATAAAATAAAATTAGATAATGGATTTATACAATTTTAAAAGAATAACACAGCCCGGGGTTTTGGTATAAAGACCATTGCCTTGACATCTGAATTTTTATTGAAAAGGTTGATTTGAACATATATCCCGAAAAACGTGCCCTGACTTGACTTAGCAGCTGTTCCTATTATAGGTAATCTCACGCTCTTCCAGTACTAAAGGTTTTCTGACACAAGGACTGCATGGCTTCAGGAAGTGGCGGAAATTGAGCCTACACCTTTATTTTTTTTCTCAGATCTGTTTTTTTAATGCATTCAACTAAATATGTGTCAATGTAGCTTTGGGGTATTCTAATAATAGGAAGCTCGATAAAGCCCCGGACTAATTAATTTTTGGAGGAGGATTAAATGTGACAATGCCGCCTCAGAACCAAACTCTAATTTGACAGCATCAACTAACAATACCCAGCAAATTCATTTTAGTAATATTTCTTACATGTGGTTTAGTGGATGGGATTTGCTGATAGTAACTTGTCTTAAAAGAAAATTGGGGCATTTTGTTTGATTTGGTACACATTCACTACTAATAAATTCAGTTCTCTCGAAGCAGGGTGCCCTTCGATCTACTTAATAAACATGATAGAATCCTGATCATAAAGTAAATGAGAATTCTTATCATAAAATAACTCTGATTCAGTGATCTGGGCATTAGGAACAAATTTGAACTAATTACCAGTGCTTCCTTATTAATCCCTCTCCTTAATAGATTGTCAATCTGATCTTCAGCTCCAGTGATACGCTATCATGATCGCAACTCCAAAACCACAGACCTACATTTATAAATTCCAAATACAAAACAAAAACCATAGAAATCGTATTTATGTCCGAATAGAACCACAGACAGTGAGTCGTTGAGATATCACTTCACGGTTTTCCTAATTAGTACCAGCAAGGCTAGATCAGGGCTTAGATCTCGACTGATATAAATAAAATATTGAGGTAGGAATAATTTTTTGTATGGAACAGGCTAATGCTAGTGGTTCATTTCTGTCAAAATTAGACAACGTGCTGCGAATATTTCGACAAGTCATCCACTCAAACCTTTTTCTTGTTATTGCTCATGCTTTCGAAAATAATTCATAGGTTCATAGAATTTGGGTTAACTTAACGTTTTAAGGAGTTTATAAGTATTACCAGAAGCATAGGTGATATGCTTCTGGTATTACTTGTCAAGTGATTTTGTCATCCTTGAGTTGAACAGATAAAACGGGAGCAAAACCAACTATAACACAAGAAAAAAGTTTGAGAACTAAACCAGAAAGCTCGATATGATTAGATTCCCACCATGTGCGATTTTTAGTTCCCGTTAGTGTAAACATTGGTGCAGTTCCTGTTGTTTCTTTCTTTCTCAAAATCTATGTTGTTTTTATTTTATAGCAATTAACTTTTACCCACCAGGTTGCTCTTAGAAATAAATCCATGCCACAGTTCAATAGAAGCTCGTCTCATATCGTTGGGACTTACCAGCTGATCGATTCTCTCGGTCGAGACATGATGAAGTATCAAGAAAAATCTTCTTATCTATAGGAGCTTTTAAACGAATACGTCGGACTCCCCTTTATTACAGTAAATGCCCCTGCACAAATTATCCATGTTGTAATAATACCATAGTTTGATTACTGCATTACTGAAGTCCCGTCTTGGTCTGTTTGAGATTTCAATTGAGCGATAAACTATTAAGTATTGTCCGAAGCAAACTCTAGTGGGATACATTGCGTCAACATCGCGAAAAGCCTAAAAAAGGCCGTAGGCCGATACTTGAAACGATGTACCGACTTGCCCCAGAACATGCACTTTTAGAACTTTTAATTTTTTTCACACCGCGTTGCACAGACTGAACAATCTGGGCTGACAGACGTAACAGCGCCTGGCGAAGCTGCTTTTACCCTACAAGTAATTGAAGACGAAGTTTCATTTGCAGTGTCGCCCTGATATGGAACAACTTGCCTCATGAAATGAGAAATACCGGCTCTGCACAACAGTTTAAAAGGCAAAATCAAAACCATCTCTGATAAATCAGATCCCAAAACGGCAAAACGGTTTCATAGCTAGTATATTTTTTTAGAAAATATTTACTTGAACCTAACTTATGTTTGTCCGTGTTGAAATTAAGACTATGTAACTTCAGGTGTCAAAACAAAAATGTTTATATCTCTTTCTCATACTGCAGGACTCATCTCTCTGATTGGTTTAATCGGCAACAGCTTTGTTATTTCAATCATTGTCTCGAGTCGTCGTCGTGGTCAGCGGTCTGCAGTGCAGCTATTTCTCCTCCACCTGGCGATTTCAGATCTTCTCGTATGCATAGTGTGCATACCGCTGACTTTGTGGTTGATTTTCTATTACCCCGAAGAAGACGTGAAAGGTGCAGGTGGTCTTTGTAAGTTTGCACGATTTATCCAGGTTAGTAGCTAACATATCGTTTCGTGAGTGTTTCGAGAAATTTTATGGAACACAGTAACATATATTGTACCTGAAGAATTATTACAGTTACTGACAGGGGTTCAGATAGTCATAACACCATTCCTTTATTTATTCCAAGTCAATAATCTCAATATAATTTACTCGCACACTCAGCCTATTCCATGAACGCCACTCTCGGAGAAGAATGGAGCCGCAACAAAGGGAAGCTGGAGAGCGCAATAAAATGGAAAACGTTTAACCTCCGGGCGTCAAAGCAACATTACTCAATAAGGGGGGCCACTACATAGTTTTTCCAGCTAATCGTTAATAACTGATAATTGACACAGTGTATCGATTACTTCATTAACTGTTACCAGGCCGTTCATAAAATGTTAACCACTTGTATTTTGCTCTTTCAGTTTCTGGCACCATCAAGCTCCATGTGTTTACTGACCGTCATCAGCATCGATCGATATTACTCCCTTGTTCGCCCCCTGCAAGCTATGAAAGCCTGGCTTCGTCCTAAAGTGCTAATAACCATTGGATGGGTATACGCAGGTGCCATTTTCCTGCCCACGTTTTACTTCGTAGATACCGAAGAAATCCAATGGGCAAATGGAACGTTCTGGTATTGTAGCACCGTTCCCAACAACACGTCAGCAGGCGTTAGCTACCTTGTATTCCTTTCAGTCTTTGGATTCCTCATTCAGTTAGTCACGATCATTGTTCTTTATAGCCGTGTTGGAAAGGCAGTGTGGAGCCGCGAAAGGAAAATTTCTCGCACGGGTACGATGTCCGCCGCTAATGTTAAGTCTCTGGACAAAACAAAGAAACGCGTTACACAAATGCTTCTGACTGTTGTCATATTCTTTCTCGTCTGCTGGTCGCCCTTCGTGATATACACCGGGTTCATTGAGAGATATGTCGCCGATTTTCCTAACCCAGCTGATGGCATTCGAGTGATCACCTATGGCCTTGGGCTTTTCAATTCAATTTGCAATCCGTTCATTTACTTTTTCAACAGTCCCAGTTTCCGGAAGGATTCCTTGCGGAAAGTTTGTTTGGAGATTGTAAGTCCCACGGAGGAGAGGCCAAGTGGAAATAGCGACAGTTCGTCAAGGAGCACCGTGATAAGTCGAGTAGATACGATGGCGAAGGGAGGAGAAAAGAGCATTGTGACCAATGGCTTTCCAAACCACGCTTACCGAAAAGAGACATTTGACACTAGACTATAAAACATTTTCGATATACTTACACTTAAAACAACCCCTCAATTACTGTAAGAATAACTTATCGTGACGTGACGTGAATGCCCAAAATAAGCAAGCCAAGAACAGAACGGGACTGAAACGTATTATAAAGCAGTAACAGATTGGGCCTCACCGCCAAGTGAACTAAACGGAAAAAGAACTTTTAAACACAAACTGAAACAGTTTTTACCTACTAGTAGTATAATATTTAATCCTAGTTTTAAGTTCTTAGCTTTTATTACTTAATTCTGCATTTTAGACATTTATTGCATATTTTCTAATATTATTAGACGACCCACATAAAAACCATTTTAGGTAATTGGAGGGCTCCTCTTAAAATATCAATTTATTATTACTTATTATTTTTGAGTCAATCGGGGAGTTTTCGTCAATGGACACATGAAGTAGATCCATTTTTTTGATTGGCAAGGTTACCATGCCAGTTTGAGACGCGGTCTATTTCAAAACATTTCATAGCGTAGAAAGTTAAAAATGAGTGGATGAAGCGGAAAACCAAACAAAGAAAACAACACCAGACACCAAACTTCCAGCGAAGATCGTCCAGGAACTTAATAAAATCACGAAAGATAATTTAAGGTTTCCGAACATTGCCGAAGAATACACGATTATGTTACACGACGACTTCCGAACGGAACAAAACTCTTTCGTCTTTCGTAAGTTACACCTGCAAATGTTCCCAACATTAACGTCAAGTTTACCTGAAGAATCCAGAGTTCGTACTATAATCCTTAAATTCTACTACTATTGTAGGTTTCGGTTTGATATTTCTTAGTACATGCCTTGCAGGCAAGCAATAATGATTTTTATCGTGCAATTTTGACAGAATTTAGCCCATTGCTCAAAATTGCACTCGAAATCATGTGAACATGATCCCAAACGAACTCAATACTTAAGTTTATACGTTCTGTCAGATCCATGCACATAAACAAGACGGCACAGTATGGATTTAATACTGATTGATGCAAGCTCCAGCTTTTTGAGTGACTTCGAGTATAAAAAAAATGTCCGGTAATGAAGCCAGAATGGCCAAAACAAAAGAAAAGTAATATTGTGCAGTATTATATATTATTATTATTATTATTATTATTATTATTATTATTATTATTATTATTATATAAACATAAGTGTTTTATAGGGAATTCTGCCACTGAGAAAAGCCATATATTTTCACGTGTAAAAATACGATATTTTTACGTGTAAAAATATCAGCCAATCAGAAGTCTTCCTTTGTTGCTATGTTTTCGGAATGGATAATAGTAGTGTATATATATTCTCGTGTTCACATTTGATATCTCACTCGTTCGCTACGCTCACTCGTTCGATATCAATATGAACACTCGAAGATAAATTCCATATCTCCGCGCACCCATGTATTATTCTCTATTTATATACAGTTATCACTGTATATAAATAATATTCTTATAGCCTATATATTGCAACCATAAATATTTCCGTTGTGCTGTTGCTTGAAGCTTTAGCAAAATATTGTGTGACGATTTCGAAACAAAGAAGAATAATTATGGTATCTTGAGAATATTGCAGTGTTCTGAAGTATTGTGGGAAATATCATTTATCTCCTGAATGAAATATTTGCAGTTAATCGACCTGAAAATTTGAAACATGAGGAAGGGATTGATTTGTGTTCACTTTCCTATATTCATTATATATTTAAAACGATCGACAACTGTGCAATTTAATTTGAGTATTATATGATAACTGAGAATGAAAAAAATTTAACTTTCCTGATGATGTATGTAACTTATTACTATTATTAATTATTTCTATTTAACAATATATCCAATTATCACATGCTTGTATTTAAGACAGTTATTTCTCTAGTTTACTCTTTCGGTAACTGGTAATCATGTAGACGTGCCAATATTTAGCCGGTCTATATTGTAGCAGTTTATTACCAGTTCAGGGTCAAACATTAAACTTCAGTAAAGTCCAAGCGTATGTACATCTGATTGTAACAAGAAAACTAGATATGATATACTCGCTAGACCTTGCCTACTTACAGAGGCCTAGATATAGAGTTGATTTCAGCGATATGGGGTCGTTCAGTTAGTGGGGATATTTTGGGGTTTCCAGAATAAAATTTCAAGAAACCCGCTTTTTGTTTGTAAATCATGTAAGTGGGGTCATCTAGGACGGTCCCCACGAATCCTATTACCAATGAGGTTCTAGCGAAGAAAAAGCAAGAAAGAAATTACAGATGCAGAAACAGATACAGAAATTACATATGCAGGGTTAAGCTCAGAGATGACGACAAAAACAATCAGCGAAAAACAAAATTCCTCTGCTTACTCTAATTCCTGCACTCTCTTTTAATGCGATGACGTCATGCGCCTTAATGAATAAACCAAACCAGTCATGGTAAATTTCTCGGACTTGACTTGAGACGAAAACCTATGGTGGTAGAACCACCTACGTGATGATGTTTCAGAAATAAAAACCTCTCTTCCAGTATCGGCGGGCTTGTTGATGTGAAGCGCTACCAAGGTATGCATGGATTCACCGCCCCATTAACGAAAACTGTTTACCTGTTTACTTTTTAACTATCTCATACAATGGGATATGATAATATGTTTCTGTAGAGGTCAGACTTGCACACCAAACATATACAAGTTGAGTTGAAATTTTACATAGCCAGCCATTTGAGAGTTGCGAAACAGCACAAAATTTATCGCCCTAGCCAATCACAAACACAGGTATTGAGCTCGAACTAAACACAAGATATATGCAGTTGACGCGAGGCGAGGAAAACATGTGCAAGCGGCGCTCCGGATTAATTTTGCATGAAAATGTGGCGCAAATAGGGCAGAAATGTAAAACAAAAGCGAACGCGTTTGACTTTTCACAATCTCAAAAACTTCGGGCATCTAAGCAACAATGGAAAATGGTTTTTCAAAGTGACGCAATTCACTTCAATACTTTTAGTTCAGACAGCAGTATACAATTCTAGGAAATGCCCTATTTGAACTACTACAAATTATGATGGATTAATGGTAACAACATCCTGTCCAGAAATCAATTTCCATCAGTCTGTTTAGTGCTGTGCATGTCCAAGTTTCTGTTGAGCTCAGTTAATCCAAGCCATTTTAACACAAGTAACTATGGTTCAGTCGACCAGCATATAATTTCTAGTTAAATATCGTTTTGTCTTAAAGGAAAAACCATCTATTTTGTGTTTATTTAGCATGGTCATCCACATGTAATTATGAGCAGCGTTTCGAAAACTCGGAAAGTGATAAGCTTGCGAAGACTAAGCCCATCACCGACAGAGCGAAAGTAATGAACAAAACGGAACCAAAGCAGCACGTGAAAAGGTTCTTCAGCCATTCCCTTCGACTATACTCATCTCTCCTGTCACAGCATTTACATGTAATGCAGCCATAATAACACAGATAAACGAGGAAGAAGATGAATGGGAAGCCACAGAAGGTATCAAATGCCGGATCCAAGAACCGGACTCCCCAGCCGTACTTCTTAATTGGACAATGAACAAAGTAGAACTTAGCGATAACAGATTGGGGAAAGGCTTCTAGTATGACTTTCACTGAATGTGCTCCTAGACTGAGGACGTGGTAACGCTTTTCGTAGCTTTCGTTGCCTGTGTACTTGAGGTAGATTCGCCAAACGCACAACGAAATTTTTGTAACGGAGATGAAGCAGCCAATAACGGTAAAAGCGAGCAGGGCTCTGTACACGGACTCTTTTGGTTTGTGAAATAACCTGCCTTTGTGGTATTCTACTGCGGTGGCGATGTCGACATACTTGTCCGGAATCTCGTATAGGATCATACCAATATCCCATATAATGATAAACCAAGTCTTGAATATGATCAGTCCAGTCATTATTACTGAACCAAGTACTGTATAAAGGTAATTTTTACGGCAACACATAGTTTTAGTTTTAAAAGCAAAATAGTTGCCAGGGGCAAACAGTTTGAAATGCTGTTGGAAAAACGCAGTCTGTAGAAAATATCAGCTGCCTATCACGTGTTAGATCATGCCTGATTGGCCATTGGCTGCCAGTTTGACGTGACTGCACTCGGCTGTCTTGTTTTGAGCTGAGCAGAACCGATGATCTTTCTAGGAATTATTCTACTGTAAAACAACTCAGGGTATGAGTATCTTTCAAAGCGCGGGGGTCATCTTAACGACTTTAAGATTGACAGGTCTGGAAACAGCAGCAAAAATGTGTAAAATGGGCAATTTAAAAAAAATCTTAATATATAAAACACATAAATTCCACCAGAGGAAAACTGTAGACGCGTTAGTTCATGAAAACTACGTATAAACAAACACCATAAGGAGAGACTTATCCCTAACAAATGTCTTATAACATTTTATCGACAAAACAGTGTAATTGTTAGGTTTCAAAGAGTTTAAACAGTATTGGTATTTCACAATCAGAAAATAGTTATGTACATTCTTCCAGGTTGCTCACTCCAGACATCGAATTTCTCATGCGAGACGAAACTAACTCGTGAAACAAACAGTTTTCTTCGTATGCTTTTACGCTCACTTTGACAAACAACAATAACAAAGACATTGTTGAAACATCTATTGCTTCGGAGCTGCCACAGTTAAGTTCAATAATTGGCTATTTTTGAGACGTTCCTGAGAATTCCGAGACGTTCCTAAGAGTGATCCCATTAAAAGAGGGAATGCCTCGTGAATAAGGCCTATGTGGTGGATTATCTCGATTGCCGTTAATTTCTCTTGATATATGAGCTGATTGAGGCACATTGCACATTGCCAGCATAGAACTGGAATTTTTGAGTTTGAAAGCCGAGACTCAAAACATAACCTATTTTAGTTTGTGGTTTTACGCCCGGGGGGGTACTCCCTTATATGGGCTATATAGGTATGTGCGGCCCCAAAGGGTATGGTTTTTCAGCCATTTTAGTCATAAATTGGGTATCGATTTTAGCCATTTCGCCGCCATTTTGGTCATAAATAGGGTATCGATTTTTGCAC
>OMLO01001240.1_pt1 | contig 19220 bp, 15 predicted proteins | sample 1674811 | NCBI WGS metagenome assembly OMLO01 (sample SAMN06265003, study PRJEB25207) | coral metagenome | isolation source: Coral host | place: Mexico:La Bocana,Puerto Morelos, Mexico | collected 2008-11-13 | reverse complement strand
ACTTATCTTTGATATTTTAACCTAAAGATCCTGGAGACCATGCTGAATTACGCGCACCAATTTATCAAAATCAGACTGGTTTTCCACACGCCATATCTCTGAAACGAACCCCGTGACCCCCAATTTTTATTGCATTTCTGAAACAAGTAATTTATTATCTCTCCACAGTAGATGAAAATTTTCGCGCGAACGTTCTTAAGTGCAGCATTTTAGTGGGGAAAAAGCATAATGTACAAAAGCCTAATCTTGTAAACCTCGTTTTCTCAGTCCGTACTGTAAGTTACGGATCTTCGTTTTTAATGGCCCGCGCGCTTTACGCCTGGGCCATAAATCGAGGAAAAATACTCGGTCCGTAACAAACAGTACAGACCGAAAAGACGAGGTTAGCAAGAGTTATTTAGTAAGCATAGCAACAAAACGAACTATGAAGTGTTTCCTCCACTCTTCCCAGATACAAGCTGTCAGCTTGGATCAGTGAGGAAAGGTAAAACATGCATGACTCAAGGTAAATCATTACACACGATCGAGTAACACTGACAACATTGTGCAAAATGTCTGAAGTAAATTTAATACAAAAAAGTCTCCCATCGTTCAATTCTTTACACCAAAAACATCTTCCATTTACAAAATGTAACCTCAACGAATTTTATACACGGAACTTCGCGTAAATAAATACTCTGAATTAAATTCTTCTTAATAAATATCATTAATGGCTGTTATACGTCTGTCATACGCAATGACTATTTCAATTGGTTTGTCATTTTATTTTGACAAACAAACCTCCTTGTTCACAGACTGTCTTGACAACGCCAGCGTCAATCAAGCCACTCTTCAGATCCTTGAAAAGCTCTCCATCTTTAACTTTCTTCAGGAATGATGTTTGTCAGGTTAGCTAGGGGAGAGCGTTTCTTCTACAAAGCAAAGTAAACTGCCGAGGTTAGTTAAAGTTGTGGCTCGTTTATCCAAGGCTGGATAACGCTATCCATTGGATAAATCGCTATCCATTGGACAAGTGTTAACAAAACAAACCACGCTATCCACGCTATCCGGTGGATAGCGTTATCCACCTTTTGAAAAACCCGGCCCAGGGGTTGAAAAAAAAACGTAACTGGCATACCTCCCTTAACGATATAGTTCACGGTCAGTATGTCTAAGTATTAGAAAGGGTAATATACCGAAGCTTCCTCGAGACCTATCAACCTAAGTCTAATATGCACGGACCCTTGTGCGTTATAAGCGTTTCATCAAAACTTGGTATTAACAATTATTCACCGAAGGGAACAGCGGCGAAGTCAATATCCACCACTTTCACCAAAACTGACCTGAACAATTTTCTTAGTATACACCACACAAGCTGCTGATGCTTATCACTTCTCAGGTAGCAAATCAGCGCGCATGAAAAGCAGTATGCGCATGTGCGGTAGATACTAACAACAACTATATAATACTGATTTTTTAATCAAAAACTGATATGAGCAGCCACCAGATCAGACTTACAAATATATACATTCTACCACGGTTTACGCAATTCTTGTAATTAACTAAAAAGCTAACAACCTTGTTCAGAAGTCAACAAATTAGCAAGAAATAATTGCAAAAGTAGTATATATTTGCACTCACTGTGTTTCTCATTGTAGGCAAGCTTTTCTTCCCTAAAAAAAATATTACTAACTTAGTCCTGCTACAGATTGTTGTTATACCTTTCAGGGTTAAATATCAACTAGAGTTAAGGGTGACCCCTTTTTTACACAGTTCTACACATTACGGTGCCTTCATGGAACCTTTGTATAACAAATCGTATATAAACAACAGGTGTGACAATACGCATGTGAAGTCCAAGCTTGACAGCACTCAGGAAATACTCAAAAACAGTTTTAAAACCAAGGTGGACTCACGTTTTTTACTGCTTGTCAGGGTTTCTTCGCCAAACAATGTGCTGTCAGTAAACGGGTCCCCGCTACGCAGTTTGCTGAAATAGAACACACAATGTGTAGAACTTAGGAGAACTTGCCATCAAATATTTACTAGGGAGTTCATCAAGGGCCGAGCAGCAGGCAAAACTGACCAGCTGTGAGGACAAAAATGCCTGGCTGGTTTGACCATCTGGTGGAAAGTTCTTACAAAAGGTAACATTTGACGCGTTTTTGAGGTTTGATATGATTTTGGAGCAAAATCTCTAAAAACTCATCATAATCTCATTCAGATCATGAGAAGAATTTAAAAGATCATTAGAGAGACTCTGGAGATTCACAACTAGCTAAAGGATCTTTACGGATTTTGATAAGATCCTTAAGAATCCTTGAAATTTCTTGAAAGATGCATAAGGGAACCAGAGGGCGACGAAAAACTGCTGATTAAAGATTAGAAAATGCTGTTTTCAGGCCCTTTCTAGTATGGATTAACCCTCTCACAAAGAGTTTAGACTCCGATTAACTTGCCAATTCGTTCAAGTGGACCAACTGAATCTGAAACTTAATTGGTTAAAAGGAAGAACATTTCACGGGGTGGGGAATAAAATGATAATCACTGTATTATACCTGCGAAGGCCTGGCTCTATATAACTGACAGCTGTGCAACATTTCCTCTTTGTACGTTGACTACCCCGTTGAGACTGGGTGCCTTCCATTGCTTTTCTGTCATTGTTTACTTTCACGTGAATGGCTTTTTGTTCTAAATTTAAAAGCAAGAGTGACAACAGTTCAGCAGTGAAAATGACAATAAACATTTATTAAAAATATAATCTTGGTTAATATTATGCATCACACTAGGAGGGGTTTCACAAAGAGTCAGCACCCGGCAAGTTAACCAGCTGTGACGTTTATTTTGCCAGCCTGGTTGAATCATGTAGTGGAAAGTTTTTCTGACAAAGAAGCTCAGTTTTGCCCATCTGTGAAAACAGTTGTCCTCCTTCTGAAATTTTAATGAAACCCTTGCACTGGCTAAAGAGTGTAACAGGTAGCCTTTCAAGTGTTAATGTAAAAATGCTTTAAATTATCTTAAAAGCTAAATGCCTTCTGCAACAGTAATTTTTCTGCACTTGACCGACAATACCCCAACAAGATACAAAGCTAATGCCGTCTGTAAAAGACTTAAGGAGTAACAGGTACTTCTATTTTTTGAAAGACAATAACCCAAAATGATACAAATCTACTGCCTTCTGCAAAAGAGTTAAGGTGAAGAGTACTTTTTCTATTCTTGAAAGACTACCCCAAAAAGGAATAATTTTTCATCAACAATGAAATGCTGTAAATAATGCGCGACATAATGCTACCTAACATAATTGGTTATAATTTATAGCCATCTGTATGCATTGAAGGCGAAGAATCATTTTACACTGACCTCTGTTCAAGTTGTTCATTATGGTGTCATTGATCTCAATAATAACTGATTGACTCTCTGTGATCTCCATTGCTGATGGCTCATCTAGGGGAGGGGTGGTGCATACAGCACTGGATACAGGAAACACATACGGGGACACATTGTTGTAAATTACATGAGGGGATGTGTCTTTCTGAACTTTGCTTGGGGCAAGGTATGATCTGACGAGGTGTACTGCATCTGCCAAAGAGTTGGAGGCCTGAAGAAGCTGCTCACAAGTCTGATTCAGAAGTTTGTAAACATTCTGGAATACGGCCTAAACATACAAGAAATACATATCAATTTAATATTAATTTTATTATCCAACTTACAACTTACTCATTCACCCAATGACGATGTAATAGTAGGTTAGCTATTAAAAATAAACAAATATACAACTCATTTTACTCCTTAGGATAAAATAACTGTTTTTGTCATTCAAATAATATTGTCAAAGAATCAGATTTTTGCAGCTTAAGTACCGGTAACTGTGGTTACGCAGTGCTTTACCTTAGAAATACAAGATAATATTTTAGGAAATCTGTTCGAAAAAGATTACGCTAACAAGCAGCATCACATGTTGATAATCTGGTGAATTTGAGATATGCACATATGGTCACCAGAGGCTATTTACAAATTATCTAGATGAATGAACTAAGCCAGTTAATGGATTAACTTCCAGTTCTGACCTGGATTGTCTTTGTTCCATTATTTGCTAAGAGGTGTTCTACTGACTGCAGTTGACTCTCTAATTCACTGGTTTTCTCCACATATGACTGATGGCTTTCATAGAATTGCTTCCTCAGCTGAACGTTTTCATGCCGAGCTAAGCGAAGTTCAAGTTGCGCATCCTCTGAAATCAAATTTATCATAAGTTATTTTTATATTTAATATTAAAAGAATCTATCAAAACATTGTTTAATCTTAATAGGTCTCAAAATTTACGAAAGAGGAGACAGTCACCCCAACAACAAAACATACCTAGAGCTGTCGCAAGAACTCTGTTATTGTCCCTAAGGGTGGTATTGACAGACCTCTTGGCCACATCTGTGGAGAAAATTACTATTGGGCCATCATTCAGCACTTTATGGAAATAACGTTTTATCATTAATAAGTCAGTTTATTGAGTCTTTCCAGAAGCATATCACTTTGCTATGCAAAAACAGTTTGGGTAAGAGAATGCCTAACAAACAATCTTTTTAGATGAGAATTCATTAATAGGAAATTACAAATCAAAAACCCAACTTTTCAAATTTGGCACTGACTGGGCTGAATAGTCTCCTGATTGGTCGTGGTGTTAAGGGTATGAATTTCCATGGCCGAGGGAATAAATAAGCTTTTTGTTTTAAATCAGTACAATCCAGCGAACTATTTAGGCCAATCTGATTGAAGACAAACAGTCTCAAGGTTAATTTCACCTGCTTCTTTCTCTTTTTCCTTTTTAGAACGGGATGAATGTTGATCTGTAGGTAAACAGGAGTCTACATCCATGCTCTCTTCCTCTTGTGTAACGGCCACTACTTTGCCAGAAGTCCTTTCAGTGTTCAAAGTCACACTCAGTCTGCGCGTCTAAGGCCGTAAAATTACATTAATAGGGTTTAAAGAGCTTCTTATGACTGGGAAATAAAAAATCAAATCAAGCCTAAAGTTAAACTATTTTTGTATACTTTTATAGTTCAATTGCTGTTCGTTACAATTTGTTGAATTTTAAGCTTATGACGAAGCAATCAGAAAAGAAAAAAAGTTAAATATTTGAAAATTTACCTTGGACTTTCTCTTTCCTTTTTTATTTTCTTGGCTTGCTCTCCTTTCCCTCATTGTGAAAACACAATAATCCGTTGGAACTTGGTTAGTCTAAAAACTTTTCCCAAGTTTGAAAGTTATGACCGCGCCATTTCACACTTAGTAGCCTCGCCAGATCTTCGCCAGTCGTAAACCGGAAGTATACATATGTAATGAGAGAAGATGAAAAGCTCTTCTCTTGTCATAGATGAGGTAAAGAGTGCTACTCAGAGGAAATACTCCCTCTCGCTCCTCAAGAATGCCCCATCAATTCATTATACTTATGCAATATTATAGCATAGGAAACAATCATTCAGCATAGACAAAGAACTCGAACGGACAAAGTAGGTCCGCGAAGCATACATATTTCGCTGTGCTAGCCATGTAGAATAAGACTGAGGTTGAATTAAGTACGCTCTAATGCGCCATAAACTTGGGAAGTGTCTCGTTTCTCCCACATCAAGAAAAAGAGGATAATCTACATCGCTGTTCACTCTTTTTATTGGTCAAGAGGCCCGAGTACCACTGAGATCTTTTTGTGGAAGCAGGTGAAGGCTAATAGTTAGGACCCTGGGCGCTCGTCCTTGTCACTGCACTAGATGGAATTATGTTTGGTGGTCCCAGTTTTCGCAAGATTTCTCTGCTTGTTTTATTTATTTACTTATTTCTTTATTTATATATTTATCATTTTTTTCGAAATTAGGATGTAGATGGAGGGAAATGGAAAGAAGGCCTGAAAGTCAGGATAGCATACAAGTTTCTTGTAATTCAGTTACGTCAATTACCGACGGATTTCAGCCCCTAGCTGCCGAATGCCTAAATAATATTGTTTATACACCAACAGAAACGAAAACACAGTTCAGTTTCCGTTGCTAACTGATTCACTCATCAGGCTACCAGTGTGTAGTCTCAGCTCCGCAGCCGTTATTAGGGTCGTCACGCAACGGGAGAAGCGGCTAACCAGTGTGTAACGTTGTTTTTCTTCAAGTCGAATTCAGCGATCTTGGACGGGCTCTTGTTCAAAGCTACCCAGTGGCATAGAGAAAAATATAGTAAATCTCTTTCATCTTATTCCTTAACTGCCTTTATTTTGAAACTTGTTTTCCTTGCGTGATGGCGGATCTCCAAAACCAATATTCTCAAGTACTTGTTTACTCTAATATCTTTGAAGCCAAAACGTGCATCACGTACGAGTGGTTACATTGTTACATAGTTTTATAATAGGTTAATTAATCCACTCTCAGTTTAATTCTTTTTCATTTTACTTGAACAGTATCTATCATGTAGTAGTTTAATTTTTTTATTTTATTATATTTTTACATGACCCTACAAGCAACTGACCTTTAATTTTAATCGTGCTTAAATATAGGTTGTCCGTCTGTCTGTCTGTGTGTGCATTTTGGCCCAATATGCCATCATTTCTTAGACTTATCAACGCTGCTTGCATGACAGAGTTCACGGGTACGTAAGATGCCTTACATTCCTACACGTTCGGGGTTTTTCACTATTACCAAAAGGGTAAAAAATATATTGCGTAAAATGTAATTCTTGAACGCAAGAATCCTTGTGAATTGATTATTACCTCACACGCCAAAAATATTAAGAGATAGCGCATTTGTAAGAAAGGAATTTTAAAATAAATTTATCTACCAAGATCTGCCAAGCCCGGGGGGGTACTCCTTGGAATTTTTGGTGGGGGTGTGCTGCCTGCATCTCCAAATCCAGACCCAATTTCAGAACAAAAAAATGTCATTTCCCACACCCGTTTTCAGACCTGGCATCAAAAATCCATACCCGTTTTCAGACCTGACCTTGCAACGTAGCAAAGATGAATAGGTGAGATTTAGCTGGAATGATATATCTTATCTATTTCTCTTTCTCTCTCACCATTACTAGCGCCGGTTGCTGGGAAGAAAAATAAGTTTAAAAGCTTTCGTGAACGTTCCCTCGATAACCATTCCCAATTTCAGACGAAAATGTTCAAAATCTATACCCGTTTTCAGACCAAAACGGTTCAAAAACCATACCCTTTGGGGCGGCACATACCTATATACCTCATCTAGGGGAGTACTCCCCCCCCGGGCTGTCAAGTTACAGTTTCGAGTTGTGCAAATCACGCGCAGTTGGGTAAATCACGCGACCCGTTAAGAATGCTGTACCACGCTAAGAAGGTAGACACATTTCGTCAATAAGATATTTTGCCATGTAAATTTTACACCTTAAACGTTTTATCGGGCTTTGTTTAGGTCATTTTTTTTACGAACACTGTATTTCGTTCTGCTGTTCTCAAAGTGGAGCAAAATTACCCCGGGTATTCCCCAGGCACCTGACAAGTTGCAACGTGTTCCGCTTGGCGAGAATCTGACGTCAGTAGTTGATCGATGAACAAGTTATTGTACATTATTATTATGTTGAGGATGGAAGGAATCCAGGACTACAATGTTATTTGTGTATGTTGCGAATGGAATAAAAGGCCTTGAAGCTTTATGCTTGAAGGCAAATACAGCGTTCCGCTGTATATTTTAAGAATATGTTCCCGTGGTTAGGGGCACCTGATGGCTTAGATTATGTGCCCTACCAGTTGAAAATTCAAACATTAAAGAGCCCGGAGAGCGTCGCCTGGAGGGAGGGTGGATGTTAGTCCGTTGCATCCTGCCGATGTAAGATTTGTAAATTGATCGCTTACGGGATTCCCCAGTCAAGGTGCAAATCCATCTGGAATTTATAACTCCAAAGAAGGCGACAAAGATTGCCAAAGCTGCTGTGCGTAAATAGAAGTTTCGCGCACAGTCTGCAAACCTCGTCCACGAGATCGCATAAAGAAATTGTGGTAAGCATCTTAAATCATGTAAAATAGAAACTCTTAAATGTCTACTCCAGGGCTTTGTCGTGTAAACGGAAAATATTTTTATATTTCAGTACGAGATTATTTACTAAAAAATTTGAATAACAAAAGAATAATATAAATGAACAGTGTCCCAGATATGGAGCAAATGATAAAATTTTTCTATGAAGTTGAATGCGCAGTCCATTGATACAGGGAGTTTACAAACAGCAAAATCAGCGAATAAAATGTCCGAAATTAGATATTACTTACTCACAAACGGTGCACGTTTCAATGCAATATTTCGCAATTATCAAATGAATTCTGTCTCCAGGCGGAATTTTGTTACTCATTTGCATAGCTTCAAACCGCAAACTCAATTTTAATTGGTTCTTTCGTTCCCCTCGAGTAACACCATGAATAATAACAGTGCTGCTGTTGCAATCTCTCAGGCTGGGTCCTCGTGCACAGAAGAAGTCAGGAGAAAGATAAGTCCTAGAATTCTACCAGAACGAGCAAGGAAGACAGATCAAGGAGAATAAAGGACATTTGCAGTAATCCATTATTCGGTTGACCTTTCGGTGACACGACGATCTGTAATCTCTTGCTATGTGCGTTATTTTAGTGGCCCACTCAAGGGGATTTCGTTTCATCTGCCTCTTGTCTAAAAGCTGAACGCGAGTACAGTACGTCAAAGAGTCAACAGGAAAAACTGGTTTCATTTGAGCGATCAAAAATCTTGGCGCTTATAACAGGAAAGTAATTTTACCTCCAAATGCTCTGAGGACAGTCCGCACACAGTGCTACAGACAGAGGATGGCTAACCCAAGCGACCAGGGAGAGCATTTTGAGGTAAACCCTGTTTTGTATTGTTTTGTAACTTGCTTAAAGCACTGGCATGGATAAAATTTTTACTGTCGTAGTTGTATTAGCCTATTTGTTTGGAAATTGGGAAGTTTATTCCAAATGAGAGAATTTGAAATTGTTAGGTGATTTATTAGTTATGGTTGTCTCTGCGACTTGGGCAGAAAACAAAGACGAGATCATTAATAAAAACTAAAGCGACCGTAAATTTCGTAAATTATTTGAACGCCCCATTAGCGTTCCTGTTGAGACTGACAAACCGGAAGACCCGACACTAGAACAGGTTGGAACGGAATTATTTATAAAACCTGCTAGACGAGTGTTGTGTGGTTTCTTTCGGACTCGGTTGTGCACAATTTTCCGCGCTCAAACTAGTTCCCGGGAGAAACGAAAAGAGGGCACTAGGTTATGTACTCGTAAAAATAGGGATGTCAATAAGAGAATCTGTGTTAATTGATAATATTCCCTCGCACGCTAAAATATCTAGATATAGTGTACTTGGAAGAAGGGAATTTTAAAGCAGTCTCACTCAACTTTCGGTTTCTAGACTTCTTCCTTGTGCAAGCGTAGTCAAGTCAGTTGGGGAAATCTCCCGATCCGTCGCCGGAAGTAGTTGGACACATTTCGACAATAGAATCATTTGCCATATATAAATTTTTACACCTCAGACGTTTTAACGGGCTTTTTTTAGGTCACTAGGTTATGTACTCGTAAAAAAACGTGGATGTGATTATTATTTTTATTATCATCAATTTTGATGCTTATCTGATCGATAAAAAACAACAACTTTCTTGAGGACGTTGTTGGTTCTCTTCTCTGCTCCGTTAACTTTCACTCCGGGTACTCCGGTTTTCCCCTCTTCTCAAAAACCAACATTTCCAAATTTCAATCCGATCCTGGAATATATTTACATATATCGCGAGTGTCGACAAGTGGCAAGGGGCGCGTGACGCCAAACTCTAAGAAGACAAGGAAGACGAGTATAAAGGTGACTGTTTTGATCGGTTTATTTTTGAAGAATGGGTTTTCTGGAAGCCAGTCTGTAGAGGCGATTAGAAAGTCTATTAAAGATAAAACAGATTCTTTTCGAAAACATTTCCTGAAGGGAAAAAAGTCTTTTCCTGGGTTGTTCAAAAGGGGGATAACGCTGTCCACTAATAACTAACGTGGTTTCCTTTGTTAGCACTTATCTGCTGGATAGCGATTTATCCGGTGGGTGGCGATATCCATCTTTTGAACCACTAGGGCCTAGGCGTGACGAGTGTGGATTATACGTAGTGTGGAAAAAAAAATGAAAATATGTATTTGTCGTAATTTTCTTTTAACAAAAACAGTAATATCGCAGTAACACTCTATATAAATCTTTCTGACCCTGGAAAGCAAACTACACTTAATTAACGAAACGAAAAATATCACAAAATTTATTTTTTGCTTGTAATCACATCTTTCGGATTATAGAGAAGCAAAGTACGAGTCCAAATTAGTAATTTCAAACATTTTTGCTTCTTTTGCAAGTCCTTTTCTCCAAAAAATAGTTTGACAACAACAACCAACTTTACCTTAGTGGCGTAAGTGTCTTTCATCGCAATCCAAAGTTGTCCCTTACCAATCTCGTCTTTATGTATCTTTAGCCTCACTCAAAGTTGGGTTTGACTAGGAATATCGAGGGAGACTCTGCTCGCAGGATAAAGTTGGGTATGCCCTTGAACAAACCTCAGTTTGAAAGCAGTTCAAGGAGCACTGTTTCGTACGTATGGCGATGTTATTTTGTACACCCCACACTTTGCACACTTTTCGTTTAACTTTCGCTACAACATTGCCACGAGTTCCCATCAGGGCTTTTATAACGCTTTCGTGTGGCGACAGAGAGCTAAAACGCATAGAAAGTTTGGATCTTGTCCGTGGTATTTCGGCTAAAAATCAGGACATTTCTTAATTTCCGAGGAAGGAGAAATTGTGGTTCCTGACGAATCTGGAATTTTATTTAAACCGATCAAGACAGTCACGTTTATTGTTTGACTTTCGTTTTCCTGGGCGTGACACGCCACTTGTGGGCAGGCTGACAAAAATGTGTTCGTCACTACCGAAAAACAAATCACTTGCCGTCGCTCAAAAGTCAACAAAATATTTGTTAACAGCAAAACTTCTCGTATCACATACGAAATTTCAAAAACACCTCCAGATCTGACGGACAACGAGTTTTTGATGTTGTTTTTTTCGCCCAGTCCTTCTGTGACCGAAAAACGTGATCATAACAACTTGCAACGTGCTTGGACTTTGACCTATGTGCATCGGTTATCCGCAGACTATAAAAGAATCAATTCAACTTTCTTCTAACGCAATGATGCTTGAAGCAATTTACGTATTATGAGACCCTTGTTGACCTGTCTTTTATTGTAGCTTTCGTCAAGAAACTGAGCTTCCATCGTGCATCGCGTCTGGACGCCCCACCAATCGTTTCTCCACAGAACTAGTTCACTAATATTTCAGGGAATATTAACCGTTTCCTATGCTTATGTCAGGCTATTTTTACATCGGGCGCAATGATAAGAGCGTATAAAACGAGAGTAAAGGTGAGCGCGTGACAGTTAATTGGTTCACGGCATTCTTTCAGTCTTGAAGGCATTCATGGTATAACATTTCATTCGATCCTGGGATCTAGAACAGTGCATATCCAAAACTAGAATACAGTAACAGCATGGCCTCAAGAGAGAATTCTGCTTCGCGTGTAAGTATGATTGATAGAGAAATATTCTCTGATATTTTAAGGACAAGCTGCATTCGCCATCAGATTGAATCATGTGGTTCACATACATTGTTTTACTTTCAGTTCATTTCCATCCACGTACGGAATCCTCGCACCCACTTAGTGCATGGATGGCCTGTTTTTACAGACTACGAGATCGCAGTTCGGGTGAGTGGTCGTAATAACTCGTAATAGGCATTTCAAGTTTCAATGATTTTCAACAACACTGCACAAAATTGAAAGGGCATTGTTGAACAAATACTCGTTATGACCGGCTGAAATGCACGCCTTGATTTGTTGAAAACAGTGTTCCTGTAACTCTGTAACAACGTAGAAAACTCAAAGAAATAGAGCTTTATTATTACAGATACACTCCAAAACCTTTTGGAGAGCTCTCGGCAATAGCAGCAGCGCAAACACTCGGATTACCGCTGCAGCATTTCTCGCGCGCTTTTGTCGACAAGATGCTCGGTTTTCGCACCAGCAAGAAAGGAAGGACTCCCAGAGTTTTGCAACTCAAAAACTATCTTCTGTTTTTATTTCTATTCACAGACAAACAGCATGATCTTTGCAAAGGACAGTACACAAGTCAGAAGGCGCTTCTCGGAGTTTGTGTGGTTGTGGAAACATTTGTCAAGACACAGTTCGCTGGCACTGTAAGTAGAATTTGTGCAGACATGACTAAATTGGAAGTGTTTAGCAAGCAGTTACGTCCTCATTTATCAAGACCTCTTTGCATTTGCATGGCCATGAACACTGGAAGAACCAAAAGGTTATCCCGTGTTTTTACTTCCTTCATAAGGTTTCAGACAAAGAGGCATTTTTTGGTTGCTTAGAGACCGCCCCTTCCTTTGTTTCAGTGCGATTGGTAAAATTTACATACAGTTTTCTGTAAACAGTCCTGATTTGGCATCAGTCTGGCAAAAAGCTAGAGCTAAACGATCTGTTTCAGTGGCTTGTTACAAGCTTGGAAATGCGCGAGATATTTGTAGACTAGTAAGTTCACTTGAAATTATATTCACACAAATCCAATATTATTATATCAATAACCCTTCAGGTCCTCTAGGGACTCATTCTTTCTTCTGTGTTTCGTGAAACATGCTTAGTTCGTGTTTGTCTTTCGACTTTCAGGAAACTGCCGTCATTGCCAACGAAGAGGAGAGTTTTTGGTCGATTTAGCAAGGGTTTTTTGGAAGAACGGCGGAGTTGTCTTCAAGAAGCTTTGGCTGGGTAAGTCTTCGACGAAATACACAATCCCATGTTTGGAACATAGTTCCTCACGAGGTCATACCGCGCTGTTCTTTTTAAGCGAAAGAGATTTCACGTGAAACGAGTTCTTTTGAAGAGCAATACTTTTTCATTAAAGGTTATTGGTAGTTAAATAGACTCTATCGAGTATCGGATTGGTGCCGTTGTCTCGCTATTTTCTTTTTTGCAAAGCGTGCATTGAGTAATTTTACATTGTCAATAAAATACGTGCGGATCTGCATAACTTTACCACTTGATCCGTTTAACGTAATTTTAAATAGCAGTTCCATTATATGGTCAGAAGCGAAATAACCTGTGGTTTAAGGCCTTTAACGTCGCGCGTTTCAGATTTGTCAAATAATGTTCTCAGTCTTTTGGATGATGCAATATTAGTCACGCTAAACCACTCGTTATTGTCCCACGTGAACAAAAGCTTTCAAAGGTCGAAGGCTGAAGGCTGTGTGTAAATACAATCTCTGTCTTGCAACTCGAGATTTCAGCTTTTTCTCTTTCATTACCGCTCTACTTCCGTTTTTTTTTTGGTATTAGTTATAGCAAGGTTTTAAAAGTTTTAAAGGCTTCGAAAAGAGGGTGACGCGTGTGATATCTGCTGGCTGACCTCTTTCAGTTTGCATCATAACAGGACATTTCGCGGGGTTTTCCGCCATGTTGAAAATGTGAAAACTTGGCGCGACTTTTCAGATAGGAACTTGATGCCAGATAATTTTCATGTGATTTCTGAAGTATTTACGGTTTATGAACCCAACTAATGAATCTGTCGATTTCATAATTAAAGGGTACGTGATGTACTGTGGCACGTTTCGATATATTTGTGCTAGATTTGCCAAATTATATCAGTACCCATTTTGAAATTGCAGAAATCGTGTTTGACAACTACGTTAAAGGCGAAGGTAGAAATTTATGGAAGATAGTTATCTTCAGTAACGTTGTTCTGCAAAGATACTGTTTTCGACTGAACAAATTTTCATTGATCGTGAATTTCGTGGTAACATTGTCAAACTAGCTGTGGATGGGAAGTAGATCCGCTGACTACTTTGACAATGGTATTAGGAAATTCGTGATCAGTAATAGGACAGACCCATGACAAACTGAAATTAATTTGTTTTGAGAATAAATTTTCGCATGAATCATAAATTTATGTGTCTGTTTGCTTATCGACAATGAAGATTAGCTAATGAGCGCACGAGAATGAATTTCTGTAGTTACTGAAACATTATATTGAATTTAAGAGGCTAGTGGACTCCTTCTTCTCCTACCCCCATCGTTGTTTTCTTTGCCCGCGAATAATGGAGTGTTCATTTTTCTTACCAGTCTAACCCGAATCACCCAAATTCTCGCGGATTCTGCGTTCCATCTATTTATTCAAAGCACCCTTACAGTGAAAGAGATGGAGAGTTTCATCAGTGGACAAGACAGACGAGATCTTCACGACATCATTCATCCACAAGCTATAACCGAGTACCACGAAAACAAGGACGGGAGATGTACGTGCCACTCTACAGGAGATAGCGGCTTTTCAGGCAGTGTGCAACCTGACGACGCAGAAGAAACGAGAGGAATTTTTGATGGTAAGTCTTCGTAAGAATGGACAACACGTTGTGCGCTAGTGTGTGAATAAGCTGTTACGAAATTGTGTTTCACTATCGTCTCTGTTAAAATCTTGACTTTTAGTCTTGAGTTAAAGATGCACAAACAGATTCGTTCTGACCGGTTATGTCGCTTTATTTGTGAGCTCTGAATTTCCTTCGGTGAAATATTCCAAAATTTTCACAGTACGTGGTCATGGAATCCATTGCTCAATTTTAAACGTGAACACACCTTATCCTCTAGCTGTATAAAGAATGTGCGAGTTCTGCAGGTGAAGTAGTTTTACCATGATTCGTGACACCATGTGATAGTAGAGGGGACTTTTCTCCCAGCTGTTTTCTTAAAGACACGGTAGTAAAGTTTTCATTCATTCATTCATTCATTGGTGGTTTATAGGCATTTCCGAGAGATTGAAATGACATAGACCTTAGCGGCCATGTTGGATAAACAAGAGTTCTTTCGTTAATGGCCCTCCAACATGGGGTCGATGACGTTATTATCAATACCATAAATTACCAAATTATACTGTAGTCACGACTTTAAGCGATTTTTTTTAAATTGAGCGAAACCAAAGTAATCGCCCAGAACAATCACAAAAGACGGAAAATCTATTAAAGTATGAATCAACCAAAATTAGGCGCTAATATATACAGCTGTCTCGAAACACGAGAAAACGTGTGCGAGCTAGTCAATATGGTTACCTCTACTTCTGATTGGTTGACAAAGTGGCGGGAGCCGCAGCGCTGATCTCACTCTTACTTCTCTTTTAGATGTTTCGAGCTGGGTAGCCTCGCAGCAGAACTACGTATCGAGTGGCCTGATGGGAAATGGTTGGAGCTCAGGGTATGCTTGTCAAGCGCTACGAAAATCACGATCGACCTCACAGCTTCGGACGTACTGTCCAGATTGCTCGGAAAAACAGTCAACCGTACTCAACCGAAGATTGAGTCTTTCTCACAACGTGGCATCTGTGTTGCCCGGTGGACAGATAGTGATTGCCCCCGGGGGTGCGAAAAACCCCAGGGGCAGTGAAGCGATTGCCGAGCACAGTGATGGTGTATCCGGCGATTCCAAACATTACGATGGTGATGACGAAACGGAAATTAATTTGTCGGACTATGATGTTGTCAAAAGCGAACCTTTTATTCGCGTGCGGGATTGGCTTAATTCTCAAAGTGAAAATTCCCGTGCCGGTGACAGAGATGATAGCAGCATTGACGAAGAGGCTTGTTCAGATGACGTTCGCATGAAAGAATATGACATAATTAGCGTTCCTTGTTCTGGCAGTATTTGCAACTATCCATCAACGACAAATGTGGGTAACCATGACAACAGAGAAGCGGAAAGTATGGTCCAAAACGAGGCAGAGAAACAAGAGGAAGGAGACAATGACTCGGAATTTTCTGTTCTTCATTCTTCGCTTAGTGGCCTCGATTGGAGAGACCGGGATGAATTGTCATCATCGTGTGAAAGCCTCCATTCAGCGGCTTTGTTCTTGACTTTTGATGTTGTCGAGATGATCGAACTACATTACAATAATGTTGTTTGACTAGAATAAGTGTCCTGTGACCAGAATAAGTGTCCTGTGACCAGAATACGTTTCCTATGACATATTGTCTAAAAAATCCTCATGTTGTGGCCGCCCCTAGTCAGTCGATAACGTTGTTGAATAGGATTGAGTTGTGCACGAATGGGGAACGAACACAATATCATTCGGTTTTGAACGAGAAACGCGCTATATTGACGAAGAATCAAGTTTCCTCGTCTTTGTAACCTGTTTCTGGAAAGGAACTTGTACTACGGCAGTAAAAGGCATGTAACTAATAGCAATCTATATAGACGTAGCCCAGCACTGCGCTGTTCTTATCGAGATTAGGTCTCCCCACAGAACGGTTCATTAACATGTATAAACAGAAGTCCATTACCCATTACCTGGTATAAAATAGACTGAGGCCATTGAACATTAACAGAACGATTTTCGTCGTCAGTTGAAGCGTTTACTAGGCTAAGACAGTTTGTAATAGAAGAAACAAAAATTAGAATAAGACACTAAACCGCGCGCATCGCCTGTGGGTACCGCGTGTGGGAATCGCGCGTGGGTATCGCGTGTTGGTACTCTGCGATGATGTGAAAACCTGCATAGCTGGCGAAGTTGATTGTTCACTATTCTTCACACGGCGCGAAATGTCGCCAGCTACGTAAATCATACCTTTTTTTACAATTGAATTAGTCTATGCTAGAATTAAGCGAGCGCCCAGCTGATAGTGGGTGCTCGTCGAAAGAGAATTGTTTAAATAAGTTCTAAAAATTGTCTGCACATTTTTTAATATATATGAAAGCATTGTACATACACAGAAGAATTGAATGTATCATACGTGGATTGAAATAAAATTGTCAACTGAAGTTCAATCAATTCTGCTCCGTTCTCTTATGATAGAGGGGGGGGGGGTCATGATAAGTATTAGTTATACAACCAAGCCATGCGATCAGTGCTCAAGCTTCATACGATTAATAATTTATCGTATGACTGAGAAAATTAATAACGTGCCGGCATTAATCAGTTTTCGGTCCAGTGCAGTGCAAATTGAAAATTAACGACAAATTGACTCGCTCTCAGCCAATTCCACTGAGGTAATTTTCTCAGCCATATGAAAAATCCCTCAATTGTAGGAGGCGTAATTGCTGATTAATCGTATCAATAACAAATTTCGCTATCAGGGACTGTGTAATAATTTTCAGAAGGAGGAGGCTGGGGAAATGCTGAAAAATGAGCCTCACATATATGGAAATATTATGTAGTGCCCCCTGGTAACAAAGTCAAATTTGTCGTATTGTGTGATCGTCCGATTGTGTGAGGGTCCGACAACCTGAGCGGATGTGATCTTTAGAGTCAAGTGAATAGTGTTTGTCAGTCGATGATGTGATAAGTCTAGTACGTTGAAAGTGATTGGTCAGTTTGGCCATGATGGTATTGGCTGAAAGAATCGTCTTACGTTTGTCAACAATCATTGACTCCGCTCCTCATCATCTCCCAAAACTTGTGATACCTACACCGATAGTCATAGCCTAAATATAGTCGCTTTGTTCTGCAACAGCCTGAACCTCAGCGTCTGGGTCAAACGGTACCGTCCTCTGAGTCACTAGTAAGTGCTGCTGCAGGTACAGTCTTGGTGGAGCACCAAGTCAGCGAGCTAACTTGGTGTTTGTCGTTGCTTCATATGTACACTGTCAAACATAGACACCATTGCTAACATTTAAGTCACAGTGGATAGAGAGCCTATCGAGGAGGTCGAGTTCTTTGTGTATCTAGCCGGGGAGTGTGATCGACAGACAGGTGGCACTCACCGGGACGTACGTGACAGCCAGGATTCATAAAGCCCCAGCAGCCTTTGCTCATGCTGAACGGAACATCTGGGCAGAAGACCAGTATTGGCACAAAACGCTGCATTTTTAATTCGAATGTCAAGGTGGTCCGTGCTTTATAGCGCAGGGACCTGGATAAAGGCCAAGGTCATACAGAAGAAGATACAGACGTTTATCAATACCTGTCTGAGGCGTATCTTCAGGATGAAGTAGCAGGACAACATCATGATCAGCAATGAGGACCTTTGACGAAGAGCAGGACAGGAACAAGCAAGTTGCCCAGCAGATCCTGCGAAAGACACACACTCAGGAAGCCAGCATCCAAGATCACTCGATCTTGCTGAGTGTTCTTCTAGATGAGTGTGAAATTTAAGGAAAGTACACAGTGTTATAAATTTCTTTTACGCTTCAAAGGCTATAGCAGCGGCGGTTTACTATAAGAGAGTGACCAAAGATGTAGATTAAGGAACGAAGCCACGTAGAAAAAAAGCTTTAAAGGCATGTACAACGTGACCGGTATAATTACTAGTGAAAAGCTTTGTCTCAATTGCCTTACAGGATCATTCCTTTCCCTTATGAAAAGGAATGTTTCCTCCAACTGCGGTAACTTTTTACAAAATAGAACAACCATCGCATCCCCTCCCCTGAGATCAAATCTGCACCCCTCCCCCGCTATGAATGCTTAATTATTCTTGAAAGAAACTTAAAGTTAGTTTTTCTCAAATGCCTTCTTTTGTATCGAATGATTTCACGTCAACATTTATACTTTGCAAGGTATTTATGTAGTAACTAGGACCCCCTCTACTAACTATGCTAGGACTTATCAAAAACCAATAGTGTTGTATTACAATAAAACAAAAAAATTGTAACATTTTAACGTCTGCCACGTACAGATGAGATGATTTGTCCACTGGGTGGGTTTAAAAAAGGTTATTTCCAAATAAAGCCTGTAAAAAAACTGTCAAAACTTAGTTTCATTGCACAGAACAAACCGGAACCTGCTGTGGCTGGTTGCCATAGCAACCATTTTGAATACAACCGTCAAAATTTATTTTCTCTTCTTGAGTTCAATGGCACACAATTGATCTTTGTCACTTAATTTGAACAAACTTTCCATCACGCAGAAAACCAATCTTAGTCAGGAATTTTTTAAAATACGAGTTTAACCAGGAGCCCATCCTGGGCTCCTAGTTTAACTAATAACAAAGGGCAGAAATGCTTAAAAACCTCGGGTAAGAACTCTCCTCGTCCAAGTAAATGTTTTGGGAACTATTGATTTAAAAGCTGAGCGACCCAGTGTGAAATAGTTTCGCTCTGTTACACTTTTCTCTTGTGTATAGGAGTTCGAGCCAAAGCATGAGCACTCGCTCGAAGAATGTAATGAAACACGCAATGCCGATGGTCTACATCCCGAGGGGGGTTGGGGTG
>OMLO01001239.1_pt1 | contig 19225 bp, 16 predicted proteins | sample 1674811 | NCBI WGS metagenome assembly OMLO01 (sample SAMN06265003, study PRJEB25207) | coral metagenome | isolation source: Coral host | place: Mexico:La Bocana,Puerto Morelos, Mexico | collected 2008-11-13 | reverse complement strand
GGGATGTACTGGGGATAATCGATTTTGAGTTGAAAACCATATCTTTGTCCGGCCATTTTGGAGGCGTAAGGGATTCTCCTACTAACTACGCCCCCCATTTTGAGCCATGACACGACTAGATCATAATTCAAAGGATTCAGGTTCAGAGGTGTAAGTTGTTGAAGTCCCAAAAATTAACCGATGAATGTTGAGCTATGATTAGCAAAGAGGTAGTAAATTAAGTGAGCTCTCCCCCCAAAGTAAGCAAAGTCATAAAAAATATGTAACAAGGCAGTAACAAAAATATAATCTTCCTTCCAATAGTTTACGAGTCACTTCTAAACATTATTTCACTATTATTTCACTATTATATACATTACCACCACCCCCGAAACCTAACAGGGCAATGGAAAATCACCATCTGTAAGTAGGAAATACATCTTCAAATGATAATTTTTCCATTGTCATCTTAGTTTTCCGGGGTATAGATCTGCTGTACCACGCGCAAAAAAGTCTTCCTTTTCTTTGTTTCGGTCACACAGCGGATAGCTTCGAGAACCGACTCAATAGCCGGAGCTTTTGTCAACTTCACCAGCAAAGTGTCCAGAAAAAGTTGGAGAAAGATAGTCCTTCAAACGATCAGAGAAGACTTCCACGGTATCCTCCTCGTAGCCTGAGGTGCTGTGTTTCTTCAAGGGGGATACATCCGGAATGCGCCAAAAGTGGAAGTTAGATGTACTGTAAAATTGATGTGATTTGCTGGTTTATGTATAGGTGTACCCTGGACTTCCAGGACCATATCTGGTATATCCTCGACCATACCAGGATCACTCGAACATACCGGGGTTTTACTCGAACATATGGGGACTTTAACTCGAACATACTGGCAACCCTAAGCGACCATACTGGAAGATATTGAAAGGCTATACTGGGACCAAATTGAAGCCTTCCCTTCTGCAGCCATTTAAGACCCATCTTTTGCAGCCCCTATGATCATCTACGGAATAAAGGAAGCAATTTGGAATTAGAAATTGGTTGTTTAGCGCTTGAACCATTCCTATCAAATCAGTGATGTGGGCCAAACCGGCTACAATCATGTACCACTTAGGGAAACTTTCAAAATAATTCCATGGTATGAGAGCTGCATTTTTGGATGCCTTTGCTGACGAACTGGAAGTTGGAGAACCTATCAGTGCCAAGCCTCCCAAAGCCCTGCTTTGCACTTTTTTTTTGTTTGTCTGAGATTAGATCGATCAAAGCAGTGTTGGAATATTTGCATTGCACTGCATGCATCTGCAAATTTTTTGAAATTTGCATTGCTGCATGTACCCCATGTTAAAGATATCTAATTTATTCTGGCTCGAAAAGTTTTCCACTCCATACCCGGTGCTGCCAGCACGGCTTTTCTTAGTGATGCCAACGCGGCTACGGGCGCCAATAGTTGCCAACCTGCAGGACTGGCGCATGGGGTCAGCCCAGCAAGGCCTTCTTTGTTTAAAGTTTTTGGTGGTTAATATGGGAATAGCAGGTTTATAGAGTCCCGGTTATAAATGATAATCATGCATATGTAAGGTAATTAAGTTGAAAGGGCGGGAAAATGGTCAGTGCATATTAAAATTTATTACCTGCTTTCATGCCTAATCTCCATGCATGCAAGTCAGCCCCGAAGGAGTTTTACAAAGAGATGCTGGATGAAAAGGATTTCATCAGCGAAAGGCGCAGGGAATTGAAAAAAAAGGCCGGTCTGGCTGTGAAAGATTCCAGGGTCGCTTGGCTCAATCAACCCATCACATGATTCAAATCACGGTTCATATATCGATCAAGTTCAAACATTGCAAAGATCGATTCAAAATTACTGACTCATTTTTGGCGAATGCCCACTTAAGGTTCCCAAGTTCTCGTTTGTGGACGTCAAGCCACCAAAAGGGAAGCATTCCCAAATTGGTGAAAAAGATGCAACATGGCCTATTTAAAGCGCCCATCAAAGATCAGATTGAAGTATCAAGTATCTAGGATCTTGGCTTTCGAAATTGTTGGAAAGGTCGATTCCTATTTTAATTATACTGAGGTGGAAAATGAAAGAAATTATCAGTTTGTGGCTTCTTACCTCGCACAGTTTGCCGCCGACCTTCCAACCCAAAAAGAGGTGGAGGCCTTCCAGTACGTGACATATGTCATATAATTTTGAAATGCCGGATATTGCAGTAGCATATCAAACAAAGAAAATATATTTCAACCTGCCTCTGTGGAGGCTGTGCTCATCGAAATGTCCAAGGAATATGACCTCAACCCGCACTTTCGGGATGATTGGGAACATCAGGCCTTTAAAAAACATCGATCGAGAATGACATCTTTCATTTCTGAAAATTAGAAATTTAATTTGCGCAGTACTTCCAATTAATATGTCATGCCTGGGCCAGGTTTGGAGTCGGGTCGAAGGAGGACTACAAAGATCCTTCGCCCAATATTGCATGACGAGGTTCCAACGGAACAATTCTAGCAGGCTTGCCCGGGGTTGTTGGAGATCAGTCCTCAGTAAACTTGAAAGTCGATCTATCTAGCTCACGTGCACACACAAGCGTTCACGTGTTGTTGACGCAGAAAAAGCCGCGCCAAAAGTGGAGAGATCAAGGAGATCATCCGCTCGGTGTTGGAGGCCTACAAAATATGCTGAAATTCAAAGTTTGTCATGATCCTCCAAGGGTGATAATTTTTGGTCGGGTTATACGTTTTTTTGTTGGTAGGCAAGTGGCAAGCTCACTGAGAGTGGGAAGAAACTGGCAACAAAAGGCCGACAGTCAAGCTCGAGTCGCCTAAAGGTGGGAAATAAATATAAATGCTCGGGCCCATGTTTAATATTACGTGCGTTGTTTGCATCACGCATGAAAAGTCTAGCACCCCTTCGCCACACACCAGGAGCAGAGCCCTGAGAGCTCAAACGTGTCAGCCACAGAACTCGAGGTAGAAACGCATGATACTGATACTGATGAAGAAAACGGTCAGGAAGTAGGTGAAGAGGAGGTTTTAACTGGTGATGAATACGTGGAGGTAGAGGCGCATGTAGAGGAGGAAAGTCCTAGGGAAGTGAAGATGAAAAAGCCGCGAAGTAAAGAAGTGATGACAGAAGCTGAAGTGAATAGTGCAAAGGCCGAACCGTTAGGTAGCTACATGGACCAAACAGATACATTCCCACATCATGGAAACGAAGCACTACCTGAAGAAGCCTTTCAGAGCGATGATGATCAAAAGAAGGGAGCCCACAAGGAAAGGGGAGGGGTTACCTTGAAGTTTATAGTTTGTAAGTTAGTGTTCTAAAACTAGCATAGCGCGGATCGATCTTGTTGAAATGTGTCAAGTTCCAAATTTATTTTTGAACGTCAGGATCACAAGCCCTTACTTGCTTTACTTCCCGATCAAGATGCCCATTTGGAGAAGCGAGTAGCAGAAGCAACAGAACTTCTGAATATGGATGCACACAATGACCACGACCTCTTAAAGGCAGGGCTTATACCGGCCTATACCCCTGAAAGGTCTAGTACAAGAATATATTTTTCCCACTGGTTCCGGGTAATTACATCAACGCCTCTTTGAAATTGCCTGCGTAATTTAAGCTGCATATATTAGCGCGTAGGCCCAGAAATCTCTTCGGAAAGCTGTTAAGAAAAGTGCTGACGATGAAGAAGACGAGAACGATGATGAGGACCGAGGTTACAAAGATGGTCAAAGCGAGGAAGACGAGAAAGGAAAGAAAAAAAAGGGAGAGGTAGGGGACGCGGCAAGGGTAAGGGCCGCGGCAGGGGCGCTGTGAAGCAGACAAAGGCGAATGAAAAGAAAACCGAGGAAAAAAAGAAGGATGCAGGAAAGGACAGCCGAAAGGAGATGAAACGGCCAAGTGCAAGTGATTCAAGTGTGAGGTCTACTAAGCGTAGCAAACAGAGTGCGCCTGCGTCGCCGAAAGAAGATCATGAAACGGAACAGGCACGGTAAGAGACGAGTTCATTACGTACAGAATTCACATTGCATGACATGATATTGCATGCATGCTCTCACTTTCACGCCGCCAGGTCTCGGTCATGGAGTCGAATCTTAAGCTTCTGCGTGAAATAGCTTCGCAGGACCCATCTATGGTTCTCCCATCGGAAGAAGTGCTTAACAGCAAATCGCATCTTTCTCAGACCTTCCCGTTTAAAGTTTGAAAATCGAAAATCTGATATATCAAACACCTACTATTGTCCTTGTGTCCTATCTTGATCTTCCTAGAGGTCCTTTACCTTGAAGCCGCCCGAGACTGCGTATGAAGTGTCACATAACCCGGGAACAATTGGAGTGTTGTCAGGGGCTCAATATATGGCGCTTGTAAAATTTAATTAATATATTCGCCTGAATTCCCTGGCTGTGAGGTACAAGAAATCGGGATTCTACGCAGCCCCTGTCAACAACACCACGATGAGGTGCATCAATTATGCTCGCAACTCTTCTTTGCAGGCCAGACTCAGAATATCGAATCGAAGTTGCATAGGAATTTGACCTCAGAAGTTCGCACCACATGGTGCAGGTTGACAAAACTCACAAGAAGGGCCTTTCCCTCTACTGGGGTAAGAATCGAGACATCCGTGTGGCGTTTGGTTCTCAATTTTTGATCCGATCCAACCAATTCAATCATATTGATACTGTACTACTCAGGTGGGACATTGCAAAGGAAGCGGCAGAATGGATAGAAGTGGAGGGTGGCTATAATGAGGATACTGATATCGATAGTCCACAAGACGTTTCGTAGGTCAAAACGCCGTTTGTTTTTTTGGAACGGATGCTGCTGTCAGTTGATTGGATGTCGATAAATCTTGAAATATTAACTTCAGGATCTGAGTTGTTCTACAAGATTTTTTTTATTTCATTCATATCGAGTTGAATTACATAGCAGGTTTTTTCTTGCGCCTGCAGCATACCCGTTCCCGTAACGTGCTCTATCAATGCTATGGCCAAAAGGGCACAAATCTTGAGCTTTTACGACCGTTGTCAAAATTGAAATTCTGCTCTCAAAAGCTTTCTTGATATGATATCATGCTAATGCACTTGCTTTTCACTTGGGGGTGACAGGATATGCCTGGTATAACCCGTTTTGGAATGGATCATGGAATTTGGCCATATCCTACCTTCCCCTGATTGACCTGTGGCTCAAAGTCTTTTTCATTTAAGTGAAGCTTCGAATCGAAGGTTTGGTTGTGCTTGCAATGCCAGTATCAAACAGCTGGAGGACAAACCCATTAGCACTGACCAGGACCCAGGCAAATTTGCTGCTCAAACTAGGAGCTCCAATTGTCCTGCTACTTGTTTTATAAATTCTAGATTTGATTTGAGATGAGACGTATTGAAATTGATTTGTTGTGGCTGAATGTGCTCTAATGTGTTTTTTTGCTCTGATTCGTCTAATATGATCAAACCTCGCTGCGGCCCAGGCTCCACATTTGCGATTTCGTTGCATCTGTGAGCTCTTGCCTTCGGGCGGGGTGCTCAGGGTAAAAAAAAGCACGTGTGACTAACATGTGCAAACTGCTTATCTTAAGAGATCGCATTTATAACCTATCTTTTCAGCTAACCCAACCCCACTAGGATTTTCAAGATTTATCATGTACTTTTTTGACCCCACATCTGCTTGGAATGATCTTGGCAAATTTTTCTCATGTCTCAGAACGTCGATGTGGTGGACTTCTTCAGCGGAGGAAGGTCTATTTCCAATGGATTCGGCCGAACACTGAGAATGAAATGGTTTTCAACTAGTACATATTGTAAATACTGGTATCCGGTCATGTATGGCAAAACATATTTTTTTCGGTTTGGACGCATCTAGGCTCAGAAGGATGTCGTGGGTCATAGCCTCAAAAATGGAAACGCTGGACAAAAAGTGAACAGAAACAAAATCGGATCTAGAAGTTCGATGAAGTTCGAAGTATTTTTTTTTTGGAGCTCAGCTTTGATGGTACAAAGGCACTACTACGAAATTGCAGATAGAGGTGCCATGAACGACCTTACAAGTGAGTCTGGAGCCCCAAGTCAAGTTCCAGGTGGTTCCTGAACATAAAACTTTTTTCGATTGATAATATATTTTTTTTGATCGATCGAATATATCTGGCAATACCTTTCAGCGAAATTGATGCCTGATCCCTGTTTTGACAATTTAATTCCTCCTGCCCTAATTGTCAATCCTTCCATGCTCCATTTGTGAGGTATGGATTCATCGCTGCGGTAAAGGAGGTATTATCCATCCGGGAGGATGGGCTGATGGCAGGAGGTCCTCCTTGCGGACCGTGGGTGTTTATAAATTCTGCCACCCATTGTCGCAAAAAAGATCCAGAGTCCGGGTCCATCTTTGGAGATACCAGCAAGGAATATGTCAGATCTTCCAACTTGTACCTTTCCTAGAAAAGAAAATTTTAGGAGTGTGATGATCAATCGAAATCGCTATCATAATAATAATATTCGAAGACCATTCAGCACCACCAATCCCAAATCTCGATCTTAGGCTTGTGTGTCGCTGGGCAATGCTTTTACTCCTAGCCGGGGTTCGATGCGTATATACCATCACAGAGCAGCCTTCTTCAAGCTTGATGCCACACTATGACTATATCAAGTATGTCCGTACTATGATTTCCACAGTGCTGAAAAGCAATTGGACAAATGTCTTCTTGCCAGAACCCTAGCATTTGAGTGTGTACCTGGTATATATAGTATCCGTGTTGAACTGAGTCTGCACTATATTGCATGCTGATTAGTACAGTAGCTAACAAACCTCACACCTTCCCCTCATGCATGGCCGAGTTACATGGGATCGCATGGACACTTCTCCATGAAGCCAACCAAATGCTTTGGCACAACGTGAATACCTGAGCCAGATTGGGATGGATAGATTTGGCGTCGAATTTTGGGTCCATGATGCGTGCCCCCTAATCATAATTAATTTATTTTTTGATGGCCGCAATTGGCCCATCCGAGGCCGTGGGCATCTAAGCTGAAGAGGTACATGACCGCACGGAAACGGGAGGCCCTACGAATTAGTGGCAAGGGCATGGTGGAACATTCCAAGAAAGCGGATGGCAAAGTAGTTGTGTAACTTGGTTTAATAATTATCATTGCCATTCATATCGAATATTGATTTGGTCTTGAGATAAATTGAATCATGAACTACATGAATGTTCATGAACTATGACGTTGTTTGGTGAAGTTGATGGTTTCTCATGGATCGCACCGTCAAATTAGGACTGGAGGAAAACTATTGAAGAAGTCAGCTGAGTACCCACTGCTTTTTGGAAAGAGGGTGGCAAAGCTTCATCTCAAACATATTGCGCCTTGTTTGAAGTTCAAAAGCTGATTAGGTCACAATTTGCGCTTTCTCTGTTAAAGGATGTTGGTTCCCATACTCGAATTTCAGAATCTCAACCCACTTATGGGACAAAGTTGAATTGATATGTTTGAAACCTGGCCCCTCGAAAAGCTTACCCAGCGTTTAGATCATATTTACATACCGAAATCCCACGGGTATTAATTGCATCCTGGATCAAAATGCCACAAAAAAAGCGAATTCATAAGGAGGAAAACAAAGATCGCCCTTATCAAATATTCTCTTTTTAGTTTTTCAGCCCTTTTATATCCCACAACTCATGGACAACAACTATCCGCTGCCAAGGAAGCTAACCCTGGAAAGCTCCGAGAATCCATGTATGCGAAGCCATGCAGCTCTATTCCCAAGGCCGTTGAACCTGGTGGCAGTTGTTGGGAAAAACTGTTGTGCAATAGGCTCCTTGACCCAAAGGATTTTGGCCACTCTGGTCTTTAAAGATCTGTGTGATATGTGTTTGGTGGGGGTACGTTGGTAAACTTGCCGGGTAGGTGAAGCAACCGCGTCGATGGGCCCATGCTGGTTTGGGACCAGTCCGTGCCTACTTACGTGAACAGATCAAGAATGGAAACTATAAGCCCTTAATTTCGGGGGGGTTGTGAATCATGGTGATGGATGAGAAGTATACTATTTCTTTTAATTCGGCTCATTTGTTTCAAGCACCAGGTCATTGTCATGGCACCGCCTAATCAAGAAAGATGATGGTGGTGGTTTGACATAGCTGGAACATTGGGCACTCACTGCCAACTAATTAGTACGTACATGGCGTACAATGATCTTGTCAGGAGAAAATTGGATTGCGTTTCAAAAAAAAACATGAAAAACCAAACTGACCGTGGACAGACCGTGGACAGACCGTGGAACGGACATACTGGGACGTGGAACGCACATACCAGGACGTGGAAAGGACATACCGGGACGTGGACAGGGGGGGTCAAAAATACCATCATTTTTGTTTCATGTGGCTCAACAGGCCAATCTCACTACCAAACCATCCGAATTTCGTCATGAAATATATATGGCGTAATATAGTGGGTTGTAGAAATTATGCATACCAACATTCCTGATATATCTGCATAGTTTCGTAATTGATGGTCATAAAAACCTTCGGTTCGGGTCTTCCAGTCTAGAGTGATGGCGGCCAGCAAGTTCTTGGAGGCAGCCAGGAAACGTGCTGAGAAGGCAGCAGCAGCTGCACCAGCGGAAACCTCACAAGGCGAAGCGACGGTTGAATCCCAGGAGACTCAACCTGGTAATCCTCCGCCTGATCCTCATTGCTTTGATATCGATCACGTGATTATTTCTTAAGATAAAACGATTCGACATGTTTGATCCATCGTTCGACCCCAAAGTTTATTTATATGTTGAATTACCCAAGGTGTCTTCAAAGGAAAGGTGCATTGAGATCCAACTCGACACAAGGCTGGTTGTTTCTATATGTACTAGCTCCTTTGATGATGGGATTAAATTCCATGAAGTTCGAAGAATAGAAGCCGACTTCAATCACCCTGTTACGTCCCATGTTTTTGATTATAATTTGTGGATTCACCTGCCATTCTTCCATCAAGTCAATTTTTGATCTTTAGTCAGTTCACGTGTGTCAGTTCATTCGAATTCAGGTATCCCAACACCCCAACAACAGAAAGGAGATGGTGGAGATCGAGAAGCGAAAAAACGTCTTAGAAAAGTACCGCCTGATGCTGTTCTGCCAGACAACCAGATGGGTATGTCAGATTTCGAAAACACTTTAGCAGATACCACCCCCCCTCCGCCCGCTAGGAGGTTGAGATCCAAGTCCAGCCAGGTCTTTGTGGAAGACGCACAACAGGAACAAAGTGGTGACACACAACAAAAGGATGACAAACACAAGGATAGCAAAAGGAAGGATGGCAAACAACACAAGGATGACAAACAACGGAAGGATGACAAACATGATGAGAAACCAGGGAAGGATGACAAAAAGAAGGATGACAAACATGACAAACGTAATAAGGATGATAAAAAAAAAGCCCGAGCCTGCAAAGCAAAAAGCAACAGCAGCAAAGACAAAGCCGCAGCCCACCAGGAAGGGTAGGGAAGATGCAACAGCAAGTGCCCCACCAGCAGGGAAAAAAGGTGACAAGCCAGCTGCTGTTGCTGATGCCGCTGATGTTGATAAGACAGGAGAGAAAGCACTGATGAATACATTGCAGCGTGCTGACACAAAAGAGGTTGAAGACCAGGTTGCAAAGCGCAAAGCATACAAAGCTAGGAAGCAAAGATTCTACAACTCATTGACCAGTGTGGGCCTCAAAACATGATAAATACAGTCCACACACTATAGTGACTTTGACCACGCATATATATGTTTTACCGCCAAGGTCCAAACACACCAGAGGTTCTTCGCAAGAAAGCTGAAGAGAGTCGCGGAAGTTTGGTACTTATATTTTTTTAAGAGTCCACCCTCATTTTAAAATATATGATAATTAGCTGAGGCCACGTCGAAATGCAAAAGCTTTATGAAGAGTGGCTGCAAAGTAACGAAAAATGGACATGCAGCAGCTGGGTTGTCCAGATGGAGACAAGCAAAGAAACCGCCAAACTTGGCGCTCGACGTTGGATGACATTCCAACAAATATGTGACAAATACAAGTCAGAGGACATTGCAAAGTGCATAGTAGAAGAGAAACGGGCAAATAAAGTCCTAGCAGCCCAGCAAATCAAAAGGCATCCCGACTGTCCTTCCCGGGATGAAACTAAGTTGCACCATAAGTCTTGTATGTTGATCGCAATTGAGCGAATAACACGTACTATAGTACTCGATCAAAATATAGTTTCTTTTCGACCCATGTTGTTTGATATTTGTCCGTCCCATGATCCATCACCGAGCCTTGGCGCTACCTAAGGATCTCGTCCTCTTTCTTGTCTGGGATTCGGAAAGTGAAACAACAAAGGATTGCACGTTGCTTTCTTCCAGGATGGAAGTGCGTGATGAAGACTCCGATTCCACCCCACCCAAGAGAAGATCCAAGCGAAAGAGGTCAAAACGAAGCAGTTCCAGTAAAAGCGGAGATGAAGAGTCTGAAAGCAGTTCTGATTCGGGTTCCAAGGATTGGGATATCACAGAAACCGTGATATATTATGATGTGTGATATTTTTTTTTTACCGGTACATACCACATTTTGTTCTTTAGGAGGAGGATGCAAAGAAAAAGAAGAAAGAGTCGAAGAGTAAGAAGGGCAAAGCTGGAAAGAAAAGTAAGGGGAAGAAGACTAAGAAGAAAGGGCGCAAGAAATTGACCGAGGCTGAAAAAAAGAAGCAGGAGGCAAAGGAACAGGAGAAGGAAAGGAAAAGACTTGAAAATGAAAAGAAAAGGGAATTGGAAAGAGAAGAGAAGAAAGCCTACCAGGAAAAGGTTGGTGCATCCCGAAAGGCCACCCTCCTTAATGTAATTAACCTCGATCAAACTAACCTCAAACACCAAGCCACTTCTCGCTCCTGGCAGATCATGAATTCGTTGACCACCAAGATTGCCGACACTCGATCCAGGATGACCCGTGCAAAGACATTGAACCTTGGATCGGAACGGTTTGGCCTGACTTTGGTGTGGGTTTCAACTCTTGAGACATTTGCTGCCTTCTTGAATTTTTGTGAGTATATACCTTTTTGGGGAGTTTTGTACCTTCAGGACCCCTGAGCTGTCCAAAGCCATCGTTGCCCAACTGGAAGCTCAAAGAAAAGCTTTGCAATCTGCCAGAGATCAATTGCAACTTGTGGTTGACAACTTCGAGGATTTTTGAACACATCATAAACTTCTAAATAATGTCAATCGGGGCAATTTTTTCATCAACGCTTCTCATCATATATTGTGGTTTAAAATGGGGCCTTCTCCAAGACTCAGTGATATGTACGATATGAAATAAAATTGCCCAGATTCAGCCTTTATTTGAACCGTTCGCCAGATAAAACACGTTCCCACTAAACGGCCAGGAGAGCAAGGCTAAGAAGGTGAACGATCTTGGTGAAAAAGCTCTATCCAAATACAAGGACGTTTTGGAATCTATGAAAGTGTGAGATCTGATGGCAATGTTTTGTATGTACCCTAGCAGTGGTGGCTACCCCGTACCAACCATATCCAATTTGAAGTACGTTTTGATTCATGTTAATTTCCAATCACTCCTATCGTTTTGATTTTGGCCAAGCCACTTGTGACCGTAAAGTCCATGCATGAATGCAGTTCAATGCCTTAGCAGGGGTGGAACGTGCTGCTGGGAAGGTCGCTGGTCTCAAAACAAATGATTGATCGATCAGCCAATCTAGGGGGAATGCCTTTTCCACACAGAGCTAGAGTTGGTCGATATACATGCTGGCTTAGTCAACTTTTGCATCTCAGGTCAAATCTTTTTTGGGTCTTGTCACTCCAAAAAGTACAGCGTAAATGAACTGGAGTTTTTCGATTGACCAACCCTCTGTGTGTAGCATTCTTATTTTGGACTTATTTTATTTTGTTCCTGGGTACTTATTGCATTGCTTCACGCAATGCTGCAGTTGGTGAGTTTCCATGGCTCATAGGTTGAAATATCTATGATCATATATCTTAGACCGACCATGTCTCATTTCGGCGCAGCACCAAACAGGCATGACAGTCGACTTTTTGGAAAGGAAAAAGATGTGAGCTGGACATACAATTGCAAACAAATCTAACCAGCTAGCAGTCAAGCACAGAGTAGCAAGCAGAAATCGAAAGGTAATTATGCACATATAAAATCAACCCCACGCAGGTGCTCAAGAAAGAGAGGAACGAAGTGGTGATACCCCAGCCCCTTTCTTCAATCACTTGGTGGACCAAGTGCAGTCTGGAGCGACTTGGGCTTGCAAATAAACTATTCCAAAACATGGCTACGCTAATACAAGACGTGACTGTTGAATCAGAAACTTGTTTGAGAAGATGAGCGACATGATATAAATAAAATATAAATATTATGCAAAAAATCATGCATATGGGCGTACTACTCTTGCAACACCATCCCACACTGCCGTCACTTTGAGGTGAGGAGCTTGAAGGCCGCTGTTGAGAGTGCCCAGGCCCATGTGCAGGATCCATGGCTCAAACAAGGGACCGATCAGTCAATCCGTCACGTACTATAGCTTACGTATGCATACGTTTCAAAAATTATTTTCACCGCCGCCGTGGGTTAAATTTTAGAATTCGGCGTTCGCATCTCAAACCTACAAAGTTGGGTTGAAATTTTGTGGTAGCATGATGCTGTCGGTGATTTCTTGATGTTAAAGATCTTCCCATTGAAACATGATCCAGCCTAACCTGTACTGCGCATTGCTGAGGAATCTGGTTGGCACTCTCACCACCAAAGCTTGCGGATCGGGAGCACAAGTGAAGGCAACAAAAATGCTGCCCGGGATTTTCTAAGAGCAGCTGGCCTTGCCAAGGAGTTAGAGTGCTGCCTCAATTAGCTTATTATTTGTACTTTTGGTTTCCATCCCCTTTAAAGCTTTACAATTGGCATGGCAGGCATCATGGCTTTGGGGGATAAACTTCCAAACGTTGATGATGGATATTTCGAAGCATGCTACCCTTTATATCTGTAAATGCATGTGTATGCATACGTGTGTTTTCTGTGGACAAACATGCCAAGGACCCTGTACTGATCAATGTGAAACCTAGAGAGCCGAGAGTGCTTCATTGAAAGCCTTTTATGGAAAAGGCTTATACTAGCCATTTGTTTTTGCTAAGATAAGCCTTTTGTCGAGATAAGCCTTCAAAGGCTCTCCCTGACATGCAAAAGATTTGTACATGCGTTATGTACAGATAAATCACCATGTTTCACCGAACATCAGATCTAGGTGCAGCCCAATACGGGATGTGACTAGGTTTTGATGTGCGCTGCTTTTAAAAAAGTGAATAATTATATTTATACATGTAAAGATTTTTGGGTATATAAAGATATTTAGATATTTTCTCAAAACATCTCAAAACCATCTTGCACATTTTTGGAGTTGGGTGGTACATGCGCCGCATTGCATGCGTCCAAGCTGGGAGCCATTTAGGTAATATGACATTTTTCAATTTTCAGCAAATCCTTTTTTAACTTTCACCATCAGGGGCCTTCAGGGTTTTGCGCAATTTCTGAAATAATGACAAGTGTTCCAAATTTGGGATGAGAAAAAGCAGGGCTGGAGACCTGCATGCAAGCAGTAGGTTGCAGATAAAGGTCTTAGGGTGAACCGGCTTCGATGGATGCTGGCGCTTGGCTGGCGTGATGGGGCCGAAGACCGGAGCCTCTAGGTGCCTCCCCCCTGCACCCTGCATAGACCGTCAAGCAGTGTTATATACAAAAGTTGTTTCAAGTAAGTGAGGGCATGGCTAGTTTAATGCAATAGATTTGCGTTTTCTGATTTTGTGGCATTCGTGTCAAACGGTTTTGAGATAGCAATTTGTTTGGTCAAGCTTTTGAAGCTAGGGAGCCATGGTTTTGAAGGCACTGAAGCCTTCGAAAGGAGGTAAGGGTCAAAAGGGCAATGCCAAAAAAAAATGGTCTCAAAAAAGGAAAGACCATGTTGTTCCTGGTGCTTGTCGCACCTTTCGTATGGTGCCGGAGCAGCTGCATCCGGGACTTGCAAAGTTGTCCCTTGATAAAAGAGGGAGGGAGGGGAGGGAGGATGTAGTATGTGCACTTCATTGCTAGCAGCTTCAAGGTTTTAGTTTCTTTTGGAATGATCAATGTTGGCCACCACTTTCTTGCCAAAGTTGTTTCCTTAGATGCTTGAAAGCTAGTATACACTCATTCTTGAATTCAAAGCTTCCGGATTTGCTTCACCATCCATAGCCAAGGCTTGTGGCACTTTCGAATGGTGGCTTACCCTTTTGCATTTTAGCTTTACTGGACCTCACGTTTCGGAGTATGACACAACCAGCGGTGGCTACTTAGTGGCAATCATGAAGCACGTTCAATCCCCAAATCCCCAAACAAACAATCACACACACTACAACACAGTGAGAGAGTTTTGATTACTTGTTGAAAACGTTTGCAAACAATTCCCAATTGCTCCATTGACTTGTTTTCTGTTTCCTCAAGCAATTTTTTTCACCAAGACATTGGCTTGCGCCGAAATCTTTGCCGGCTGCAAGTCGATTTGCGGAGGTTTCAGGCTTCAACTGGTGGGGAAGTTTTTTTTTAGCCTGTTGCAAAAAGGCCTGACATTGGAGCCACAAGATGTGGGTATTTTGAAATAGTATCAAGTGAAATACCGAAAAAACCTTTAAAAGACTTTCGGATGTGAAAGAACAAATCCAGCCTCCCCCCAGATAAATTGAATCAAGCGAAACTGATCACGGCAGGGCTTTGGGCTATTGCGCTGCAAGCTTTGAACTGGATGACAACCCCGCAACGCAGAACTTCTTGTCGGGCATTGGATTTGCCTACGCTCTGGCCTTGTTGGCTCGAGTTTGCCGCTTTGCTGCTTGTCTCATTGGTTGGGAACATGCCTAAAAATTGGGTGAGTCAACAAAGTAAACTGAGTAAACAAGTTTTACATTTGATAAAGATAGGAACTTACATATTCTTAGTTCATGTAAATTCAACCGCATTTCAACAGTAAAATGATAAATGAGAACTGATAGTTCCAAGTCTATTAGATGGAGTCTACAACTGATAGTTCAACTGAAAAATGAAAACCTTCTTTCTGCATTGAGGGTGGAGTCTATTGGATGGCACCAGTGTGCTCGACCTGGATTTGGGTCAACAGGCTTCTTAGTTGCATGGAAAATTGGATCTTCCCAAAACATGTCCCGAAAGAAGACTTTTAGGGAAAGAGCTGTTTATGATGTTCCACCCACAAGCTTATAGGGATGATGTTGGATTTATGATGATGCAATCCATTCTTTCACCCACACCCAACCGTGCTCTTAGGGGGACTAGCAAACGATCCCGCGAATCACCGCTTGGCGATCTGAGCGTGCCCAGCGTGGTTGATGCGACCCTTGGCTGTATACTTGGGTCTCGTTTGTTGAAGTGTCAAATGATCAAGGTGACTTTGAAAAGATGTTTGGATGTAAACTGGCAAGATTGAATTGCAATCTTGAAATTACATTTGTTAATTCAAACGATGTGTGGCTGTAGGCTGTTCAAGTTTACATTGGGGTTGCATTGTGAAACACAAATGGTACAATAGTTCAGCCAAACGGTTCAAGCTATAGTGAAAGGTCGCAGGTCTCTCAGAAATGCCTTCCTCATCCACGTCTCCATCTCCGCCTGCATCGCCAGAATCCGGTTCAGGGTTTGAGTGGCAAACAACGACCCCAAGTGATGGGGAAGAGGCATTTGTCAGGGCTTTGCAGTGTTTGGGGATGGACATGGCAAAGGCGGTGCCAGCAAAGGTCCAAACAGAAGCTATCACGCCTCTTGGAACCGAACCGGAACTCCCTTTGTTGATTGGAGATTTTTCTCGCAAGACAAAGGAAAGGACTCTGAAGCCTAGTTGCATTTATAGGTTTTATAGTTGTTTTCGTATCTTACAACATGTTGCTGTTAGGTGTGGTTACGGGGTGGAGTGTCTTCAGCAACTCACTGATTCAGTAACAACCTGATCTATCAGCAACTTCCTGGTGTAACACGTTTGGGGTCAGCAAATCTGAGGATTAAGAACTATTGGTGCATCCACGCTATCACCAAGTTTGCTGCATTTCAGAGTCGGTATCCCTCGAAGCCTGAACTTTTGATTGCCATGGAATCTTTCAATGAACAGTTCCAGGCATCGATTAAAATGCAAACTTTCCATTCATCCATTCACCAATCAACTTTCATGTCAACTTTCCTCAACCCCCAAGCTCGGTTTTGAACTTGCCTTCAGAACCTGGCCATTCGCTCCAATGAAGAGTTCGCGCCTTGGCATAGATCCGTCGGGTGGTTGAAAGGGTTCTTGCTTTCTCAAAATAATTCAGTGATACAAACGAAATATGTTTATATTATATGTTGTTATTAAATGTGTATTTACATTATGATTTTAAATATAGAATCTTTTCTTACATGGGTTTGCAAGTACACGCACATATCACGTGTGGATGTTTATCTACGAATGCCTGGCACCAATAAAGCAGCAACCCCAAAGGACTACCCGACTATGATGGACAAAACTGTGAAAAAGATCCAGAAGTTGTGGTCTGGCCTTCGAAGGACAGGATCAAATATATATCTTTGTCATCGCACCAAAGTCACTAAAATATTTGTATCACAACCGTGGTCAATCAACCTAAAGCTATTGCAGGATGTGGCAAAACTCAGCACATTCGAGCAGGAGTCCTTGGGTCCAGGTGCTCAAGGATGCTATGAAGCGTTCTCGTGGTGATGCTGTATCTTCTTTGGGGGACGTTGATCTTGATGCAGAAACTGAACAACTTGGGGAAGGGTCTGATGAATCAAGTGATGGGATCCCTGACAACTTTTTTGGAGTTGTGGATGAGCCTTTGTTTGATGGGTCAGAGCCCCCATTGTCCCAGCCACAACCTTTGGAGCCTATTGCGGATGAGGTTTCTGTAGTTAGTCTTTGTTGAGCAACATTTTGGAAGATCTCTGACTTGACAAACTTCAATACCGTAGTCTGACCCTTTAAACCTTTTGCTTCTAATTCTATACCTGAGATTTCACAAAACTTACCTGATAGTGTCTAGTGTACCCCACTTAGCCCTCATGAATGTGCATATATTGTTCCACTGTCTGAGGGCGAAAGCGATTGCGACAGTGCTATTTGGGGATCACCTCTTGAAACTGGGAAGCCAGAGTTGGAGCGGGATGGCAAGCTTAGTGAGGATGAGGGTGAAACCAAACATACCAGCACAGCACTTGCAGTGTTTGAACCTAAGGACTGGGACTTCAAATAAATAAAGGGCAAACACCAAAGAGATACAACGGATCTTTTGTTGGAGTTATTGATACTTTGGTGGATGAATTTTACCTCTTAAAACAAATATTGATATAGTTATAGTGCCCACCAAACAGCGGTTTCTGGATTTAACTTGTTTTAGCACCCTGAACCCTGAGGACACCACTGATTTTGTTGAAGCTTTGGATGAAGCTGACCCACAACCTGTTGCAGTTGTTGAAGACAAGGGAAAGGGCAAAGGGACCGGGAAGAAGCGCAAGTCTTCTTCCTCCAAAAAAACTTCTTCCTCCAAAAAGCCCAAAGATTCCAGGCCTGCCGAAGTTTCTCTGTCGACGCCAGAACGAGCCTTGGAGCGGGAGGATGTGTTGGCGACTTTCGGAGATGCCTACCAAGCCATCATCAAGGCTTTACCCACATGTTTGTGGCCACAATTCCGTAAGCATGGTGAACACTCTTACACTGTGTTTCTTGTCCAAGGATTGAAATTATATTTTATAAAAGCATAAGAAATGGTCTTACACAATGTATTGTTCCTGCACACAACCAGTTCACAGCCAAAAACTTTGCATTTCTTAATCTATCCAAATCGTTACAGAAGCTCAGGCACATTGGCCAAGCACGGATGGAAGTTCTACTACGCCAACAAGCATTCAAACCGAAGGTTGATGTTCATGGTGTCAAATTGACTGGCGAAGCTGGCAAGTCGAGTCTAGGATATATTCAGACATGCATGACCCCAAACTCTCTATCAAGAATGAATTGCCAATACAGGAGTGTAGATTTTCCAGCCCTAACTTTCAGGGTTTCACCATCCCTGCTATGGACCAATGCTTCTCAGGATGACCTTTGTGAAGGACATCAAGAACACTTGGGCAAAGGCGGCGCAGGTGATGGGTGTTGAGAATTCCTGCTCTTAGGGCTTCTCAGTGTGTTTATCTTCCCAGTGGCTGGCCTGTTACTGAAACAAATGATGTATTTTAGCAATAGCCCATTAGGGAGTCACAACCATATGTAGCAAACTGTCTTTCTCAGTCTTGCTGTTGGTTCCAAGCATGGCCAGGATTTAGCTATAGGAAAGGATCTTGGAGAGATTTGGAGAGGTTGCAGCGTAGAATGAACAATCCTAGTTATCAATCTCAGTTCTCAATCTTAGTGTCGAAAAAATGCATTTTGATGTTGTTTGGGGCAAGCAACCTTCCAGTCTTTCAGTTGGGGGGCATGGGGTGCATCCTCCCTTTCCCTTTTAACACTTAGACTCAAGACTCCGGACGATGCGGCCAAGGGTGCCGATTGAACCTGCATAGAGACATTAAAACAAATAGCCGGTAGTAGCCAGTAACTAACTACAAACTCCTTTAACAAAATCCCATGAGTGGTTTGGTTAATCAGTGGCCTGCTGAGGAATTGTATGGTATCTCGATGCTGTGTCTGTATGCTCATTGCATGCATCCTCGGCGTGCCCATCATATTGGAGCAACCAGGGTCTTCGGTGCTTGAATATCACCCCTACTTCCAACTGCTTTGCAAAAGGTTCACGATATACAAAGTAGCTTGACCACTCAGGATGGGGATGGGGGTATAGTGGATGTCCAGTTAGAAAATAGATATGGTGCAATTTGATATCTGTTTGTTGAAACCTAATATCTATAAGTGAATTGTGAAAGTTGATATATTTTCTCGACCCCTCTCTTTGAAAGCTCAGGTATTTGTGTGGCTGGGATCATATGGAGGACAAAGCAACCTGCCAGCAAGGTTTGATGGAATGTGGGTAGATGACATCCATGGAAATAATCATGTTAGACGCCATTTCAGAACTCAATGGTGTAGATCTATCTTGACATCAATGAGCCAAGGGGTTATCCTTGTGAAAGAAGGAAGTGAAGGTGACCCGAGAAAGGTTTCCAAAATTGTATGTTTAAATTGGACTACCCATCATCACACCTTCTTACAGCCTAGCCATGGGTTAGGCCCAAAGCC
>OMLO01001238.1_pt1 | contig 19228 bp, 18 predicted proteins | sample 1674811 | NCBI WGS metagenome assembly OMLO01 (sample SAMN06265003, study PRJEB25207) | coral metagenome | isolation source: Coral host | place: Mexico:La Bocana,Puerto Morelos, Mexico | collected 2008-11-13 | reverse complement strand
TTTCATCTTTTCTGCTTATACTGATGCATGTACTTCATCATGCAAAATAGTCGTAGCCTCAAAGAGGTCTTTGATTATATCAGAAATCTTGCATTCTGACGGGCCTTAATTTGCTCAGCTTGAAGGAGATTCGTGGCTACTGCGTCCATTGCGTTAAATTTCCTTACTTTTTTGAAATTCTAATAATGTTCAATTGTGATATCAGAAATACTTTTCAGCAGTTAAATCGTTTATTCGTTTCTCTTTTTAAGGCTGTTTTGTCATTTTTAATGCGACCTTGGGCCAAATAGAGTTAAAAACTACGAGTTACGATCTTATCCGATGTAACTGGAAAATACACAGTGCTGATATCAGTGAAGCCGTCGCTTTCATTGCCGTTCAAGAAATAGATCTTGAGGATTGCAGGTATGTTAATGAGGTCATCGTAAAGCGCATGGGTTTAAACTGAGGTCCCCTCGATACTCTCTTATAATACTTAATCTATAATACTCATGCATTGTGCTCCTTTCAATATCATTATTTCATTTACTACCTAAAAATGATTTTCCCTCATTAGCATCCTTTACATACTATATAATATTTGTACTACCTGGTAGAGCAGGTACAATTTTAGCGAGGTACAACGCACAACACATCGCAGACACAATGCTTTGTCCTATCTAAGTCTATGGTTTGTGGATAACGTCATTGTTTCATTTGTTTTTTGATACCACCAGTCCTGAAACATGGTCCAGGAGTCGACTGTAAGAGTGGATACTCACTTATAAAATTACCCATATAACTTCCCATTTAAGAATAATTTGTTCATGACATATGTAAATATTTTAGCTAGTTACCACCATTTACAAAACCCCGTACGTGTCGGCACTCAAACTGTGCAACAATAATAATTTGTTTAAGTGGCGTCAGTGACTGTTTTTACGAGCTAATGACCTGTATCCGTTTTGCTTTTAAGCTCCAGGAAATCAGCAATGCTACTAATACTGCTAATTATTGATATTACAAGTCCTCTTAAAAGATCAACGTACTAGGCATCCTTACCCTGAAGTATACTAATTAAACACTTAACTATTTTTTTTTGCAATAATTTAATTGAAAGAAATTAGGGAAGACCACTTCAAGGAAGAAAGCCGCGTTTTAACGACCATTGTGAGCACTTCATGCCAATCCATTACTTCCAAACTATTTTTATCTTTGTAGCGAATTTGTGAAGATTATTGATGGATTTGGCAGCGGACTTCTCCATCACCCTGGGTGTGCGCCATTTTTTCCAGAGGTTCTTGCAGATGTCTCATTTGGCCTTTCTAATGACATCTCCATCCAAGCATATACACATCGACCAGGCAACACTATCATGATGCAGTTCGCTATTTTAAAAAAGGGTCTGAAATCAGGTACTACTACAACTACTACTACTACTACTACTACTACTACTACTACTACTACTAGTACTACTACTACTACTACTACTACCACTACTACTACTACTACTACTACTACTACTACTGCTGCTGCTGCTACTACAACATGTAGTACTTCTACAGCTGCAACGTCTGCCACTGCGACTGCCACTACCCCTTGGACAACTGATTTAGTTGTGCTTATTTCCTGACAAACTAAATTACTGTTTCTGAAGTACACTTAGTGTTTATTAAAGGAAAATAATTCGGCTTCGAACTAATTTGTTTTTTATATATATATTTCCTTAGCCATACAGTTTTCGGGATGGAATGTTTCAGTCTTTTCCCAGAGTCCTACCAGACTCACCTTTCAATGGACGAGTCTCGATACAGTCGTTATTCATGTTGCAAAGTTCTACATAGTGGAAGTCAAGAGTATGCAAGGCAGCATATTCACCGCAAAAACCGTTTCAGGGAACGCTACAAGTGCAGTTATTAAAGGGCTGTGGCCCTCTACGATGTACCGTGTGGGTGTTTATGGCGTTGACAGCATTGGCCAAGCATACAAGAGCCCAGAAAGTGTTATTACTACAACAGAAGGTACGTGAAAATAGATTATTATGAAGACACTTTTGATCATCGCAGTTAAACACACAACTTAAGCAGCTGTGGAATTTAGGCCTGAAAAAATTCTGGCCTCAACGGGATTCGAATGTGACCAGCTCCCAGATGGCCAAATAGATGCACTGCATCGATATCGCAGAGGTCATGGGTTCGAATCTCATTCAGGACTGATTTTTATTTTTTTTTTCAGGCTTTAATTTCACAACTGCTTACGTTGTGTATTTAACTGGGACAATCAATCATAAATTCATATCTTTCTCCGCAGTTCAAATATATTATCTTTCATACACTCATTTCCATCCTTGATCTTCTACGAGTATATTACAGTTCACAATTGACCAGCTCCCAGATGGCATGATAGCTCAGTCGGTAGAGCGCTGCAGCGGTATCGCAGAGGTCATGGGTTGGAATCTCGCTCAGGCCTGAATTTTTTTCAGGTTTAAAAGTTTTGTGCGACGATCAACAATGTCTTCAGATCTTTTTCTGGAGTTGAAATATACGATCTTTCATATATTCATTTGCAAATAGATTAACCATTGCTAGGTCTATGCCCGTTGCAGATCATTTTTGATGTTTGTGTGGTATGCAGTAAAATTAGGATTAGAACTCCCGCATTTTGCCGGTTAGTGTCTGAGAAACATGGTTCTAAAAGACCGTCCTTTTAATTATAACCACCATCCTGTGTCCATTGATGACTGATGCGTGACTCCAGCTATGAATGGCTGGTTTGCAGTGTCACGCCATCAAAAATAAAAATCGTAACCATTCAATAAATGAAGCCAAGAAACTGGGATATGAAAGATGATTGATAAATAAACAACCTCGCTAAGATTTAGATCTGTGCGGTAATTCATTCGCGTGTTATTCGGAAAAGTGTTCCACCCAAATTCATAGAGCTTTGTATGGGGACGCCATGTTGGTGCCCATGCAGATGGGCACCAACATGGCCGTAAAGTAACAGAAACATCTGTCATTGAGTTCTGCCATTGAAACGAAATAATATACTCTAGAGCTCCCAAATATCGAAATCGATACTTCTTCTAGAGCAAGAACTGTTTAGTTAGCCAAACCTTGAGCAATAACTCATCTTTTGCCCCGCTCGAGAGCGTTTTCAGTCTGACATTTCAATGTCACGAAACGCACAAACTTGGAAATTCAAACGCACTCTATTACATAATGAGGAACCCTTTCATTACAAAACGTCAAGTTGTTAGAGGGTCTTACATCTGATAAAGCTAGAACTTCACAAAGATTGATATTTTTGTTTTGGTAAATGATGACGTCACATGAAAACCAAGAATTACTCTAAAAAACAAGTGACCACCAACGGGGCTCAACAAAGTTAAGCATTCCTCTACGATTTTCATATGACGAGTGTCATAGCTCCTTTGCACAAAAAGTATTGAAAACGGTTGGCGGCTCAGTTTCACGGCTTTACAACCAAACCGTGCCAAGCAATATAGGAATCAATGAAGTTTTGAAATGCTCTCGTTTGCAGAGTATTGCGCCGCGAAAAAATAGAAAAATCATGTAATTGGCATTTTAACGTGATTTACAAGCAACATAGAATTTTTACGAAAAAAGCCCTAGGATAATTTAATTGACAATCTGACTATGAATTGAGGAAGCCACAAAAGGGAGTTTCGCTTGGAATTGTTTGACCACTGTTTGCGAAGAAGATGCTAAAAATTAGTTAATTTTATTTATTTATTTATCTTTTTTTTTATTTAAGCATCTTGCGGCTTCCGACCAATCACAACTCGAATTGTGGGTGGTACAGTGGCGCCTGTCAACAGCTGGCCATGGCAGGTAATGGTGACGGACGAGAATGGAAATCAATTTTGTGGTGGTTCGTTGGTGGATCGTTATTGGGTGGTGACAGCATCTCATTGTATGGTTGGAGTAACGCCGTCTGGTGTTAAGATAAGGTAGCTTTGAATAAAATTTCTGAGAAAAAATGTTGGGAAATTAAAAAAAATATTGAAGTTTTCTTTGGTTCTTAGTTTTAAAAAAAACTACATAACCTTATTGCGTAGTTCGCGTCTATCGACGTGTGAAATTACGTTATATCGTATTACCAATTTTGATTTAAAGGTACTCCATGTATGCGGGTTTTTACACTCGTTATGTACGTTTTTTTTTCCAGACTGGGAGCCCACTACAGAACAAATGGCAGTGTTGGAACAGAGCAAGACATCGACGTTGCAGAAATCATAATGCATGAGAATTACTTCAACCCCCTTGCAGAAAGCAATGACATCGCGTTGCTTAAACTTCTGAGTCCAGCTGATCTTGGAGATGGAGTTGAGCTAGTTTGTTTGCCAGATACCAACCATGAACTTCCTATTGACAATCTTGAGAAAAAATGCTGGGTAACTGGTTGGGGAAGTTTATATTTTCTAGGCCCCTCGCCAAATACACTAATGCAAGGATCTGTGCCACTGGTGTCAAAAGAACGGTGCGATAATGCTTATCCTGAAGCAATCGACGATTCAATGCTCTGTGCTGGTCTTGATGAAGGAGGTATTGATGCCTGCCAAGGTGATAGTGGTGGACCCTTGGTGTGCGAGTTTAGTGGTACATGGTATCTCGAGGGAGTTACCAGCTGGGGTGACGGATGTGCCTATCCGAATAAGTATGGAGTGTACGCCAAAGTGCGAAATTTTTTATCGTGGATATCAAGAAATATGAAGGCTCCTCCTACTGAATCAGCACAGAACCAGTCATCTGCATTAGGTAAGTATGATAACCTGTTCAATTGTTAATAAAATGTGACGAAGCAAACAACACACACAAAAAAATACCTTTACCTTTACCTTTTAGTTACCTTACATTGCACATAAGAAAATCTTCTCTGTTTGAAATATAAAGAAAGTGAGATCGCCATAAGCGTAGTTGAAGGGCACCCTTCCAAGGAAACAATCATACATATTTTAGAAGCGTAGTTTTTTGATCACCCCTATGTCTGGTATTATAAAACAATTAGAGACTCTGCGATACTCTCATAATAATAATTAATAATTATTGATTTATAGTGCGCTTTTTAACATACCAGGTGATCAAAAGCGCATTACAACAATAAATAACCTAAACTATACAATGATCTGCAATAAAATTTAAAACACTACATTATTATATATGGGTTATTGACCAAGCGTGAGGTCAAGATGGCTGGATATTGGCCAAGTTTTTTTGTGTTTATGGACCGAGACGAAGTCGAGGTCCATAAACACGCAAAAAAAGAACGAGGTCAATATCCAGCCATTTTGACCGAACAAGCTTGGTCAATAAAGGATTTATTATACGGGATAAAACACCATAACATGATAAATGTTCCTTGCGGGACATAACCCGTATCCCGAGCGGGCAAGATAGCTCCATCTTGCCCGCGCCGGTAGCCAATCACAGCGCGAGATTCGGTTCATCTTGCCCGCTCGCGGACTAGTCGTATAATAAATATACATATTTAAGAAATATTAAATGCTAATTTAAAATGATAAGTTTTAAGATTAGACTTAAAAGTGGAAATACAATTTGATCATGCGGAGGCTAACAGGAAGAGCGTTCCACAGAGTGGGCGCAGCCACACTGAAGGATGTAGTCCGACTCTCAGTCGGACTACATCCCACAATATTTTACTCACTTGTTGTTTACGTAAATTTGCTTTGCATTAGTCGTTCAGAGCCAGGTAGTAGGGGCAATATATTATTTCTACCTGACGTGCATATCTGGTTCATTGTAAATTCCATGTTGCAAGCTGCTCCTCACTGTGCACAAAGAAACTTATCTCTTCTTCTCACAACCTGTTGGAGCAATTTACAGCATGTGTGTGATATGCTGGATAACGTTTGTCGACGCGCTTGCAATGAGATAGTTGCCCTTGACTTAGCCTTAATTGGCCCTAATTGTCTACAGACATCGCCAACTTTTTCCCTTTGTTCTCTGCCTCGCAGAATGTACTTCAACATTGTCTGACAGGCGCCCGAATCTAACACGTTGTCCTAGAGATGTTAGACGATGTCCAAAAGTTAACAAATAAATCACCTCATTTGCAAAATATGTTGCCCCACTGGAACCCAAAACCAGCTGATGCATTTCACGAGTTAAAAAAAAAAATAGTTCGTGTTATTCGTTTCTGCATTAAAAATTGTACTTATTACTTATTTATGTACCCACTTTAGTTTGGTGTAATTTCGACCACGGTTTGTGTTCTGGATGGAATCAGTCGGCGTCGGATGATTTTGACTGGACCCTGGCCTCTGGCTCGACGCCTTCCTCTTCTACAGGTCCAGCATATGGTCAAGGAGGGTCAGGTTAGCTACATCTTATTTCTGTAACTTTGGATTAAATGATTTTCTAAGGGAGTGTTTTAATAGCCTTACATTTTCAAACTACTGGGTTATCTTCTAGAGAACGTCCAACTTAAATCCGTCCCGGCTTATTGGTGTGTGACCGGAAACACTTGACAGAATATTGCTTCAAAGCAGAAAACTCTTCTGACTATAAACACGTAAAATCACATGCAAATCACACAAGGTGAAAGAGATTAAAAATTACCCGAAAATGAATTATGTTTGCTCCTTGACATGAATAATAATGAGTATTTTCTTCTACTACAGGAAAGTATATGTACATCGAGGCGTCTTCCCCTAGAAAGCCTGGTGAAAGCGCGAAACTAGTGTTCACAGTTCCAAGTCAAGGAAATCGGGCTTGTCTTTCATTTTACTATCACATGTCTGGGGCATCAGTCGGAACTCTGAATGTGTACAATGGCAATAATAAAGTTATTTCCTTGTCGGGAAATCAGGGAAACAACTGGCTCCTTATAGAAAAAAGCTTAAACTTGGACGAAGTGGTAAGGAAAACAAAGCAGAACGCCTTAAAAATTCGAGATCGTATTGAAATGGGTTCTTAAAACAAGAAAATATCTGACTTATCCGGGCAAAAGGCACGAGGTACTGATAACAAGGGGAGGTTGTAATACATAATAAACGGTTAACTGCATCAATTATAGAATCATTGTCAGCTAATGCAGGATTAATTTAAGACACAGCACTTGCTACTTTAGGAGTCACATCGCAAAGAGACAAAGCCAAAAATAAATCATTGGAATATAGTATCTATGAAACTTTCGACTAAACCTGACGATATAATAAAACGTATTTGCAGGTTACATTTGAAGGAATGGTTGGAAGTTCATATACGGGAGATATTGCTATTGATCAAGTTAAAGTTACAGAAGGGAGTTGTCCAGGTGAATATATACACACGTTATGTTGAAAAATAACAGAAATGATGTAGCTAAAAATAACAATTTCAGAAAGGTAGTCGACCCACTTAACTAACGGGAGACATGTACCCTCCCTGTCGCTAAACTTCATCTTCGTTGAAAATTCTCTTGGTCTCTCTCTCTCCCCTCTCGACCCTCACTAATTTTTCCACTGATTAAGATAGGGGTCACATCATTAAGACACAAACTTGAACAACTTCTTTTAGGAATCGTTCCACGTGGAAATGCTCGCCGCTTTTTCTTACAGTCGCTTGCCTCTTTGTCGAGTTGCTGAAAAAATTGCAATTCTTGAATTTGACAAAGATTTGGTGTCTTTGTCACATAAATATTTGTTTAAGTAACAAAATTCAAGGTTTTCTTAACCTTGCACTTGAATGCTTCTTGCATGCTATTTAAGAATTAGATTATAAGCTGGACATTTCTACCGCGTGATAGTTGTCAAGGGTGCACGGAAATCAAGAGCTAATAATCTAATTGTTTTCGGTCTTCAAATATTGAACTAAATCCTCTTCACAAACTCAGTCATAATTCGAAAACGCAAAGAAGGGGACACAATTTTGTTCACACCTGCACACAACTACGCTCCTTACTATCTACAACAAAACAGACAGTGAGAAGGGTAGCCGTAGCTAATCAAAGAACGGCATTCGTGAAAGAACGAATATACTTAATCGAGACATACACTGTATGGGCTCGCTGTAATTGAGAACGATTGTTTTGGTTCTAGTTTCATGTAACTTTGATAGCGGCTTGTGCTTCGGCTGGACTCAGTCCAATTCAGGCGTGTTCAATTGGACACTTACTTCTGGCTCCACATCAACCGGACCATCATCTGATGTCACCGGAGAAGGTTAGATTTCTACTATTTATACTGCGTTCCTCCCTCACTCAAATTGCCTATATTTCTGAGTCGTCTTAAGACTCTTTACCAAAGCGAAGCCTGGTGCGCATACAAATATTAGTTTAATTTGCATGTGAAGGAAATCTCCTTTTCATATGAAAGGTGGGCACCGAGACTCGCTTTGAGACAGAGGTTATAGGCAATTCGGAAATGGCCTATACTTATGATTGCGAATAGCCATCTGTATTACAATGTAATCCAATATAGACACATCTTTGCTTCCACAGGAAAGTATATGTACATCAAATCTGCATATCAGCAAAGTGGCGATAATGCAAAGCTTCAGCTTGCAGTGCCATTGGCTTACCGTAGCACATCTTCATACTTGGAGTTTTACTATCACATGTATGGAGCATCGATGGGAACCCTTAATGTGATAAATGGAAATGCCACAATATTTACTAAGTCAGGTGATCAAGGAGACTATTGGAGACAAGTGAAAAGGACAGTAAATTTGACCGATGTTGTAAGTATGCTTTTGTGCCCGCTCGAGCCGGTTTTAAAGTCAAATAACTGTAAACATCCTTCTCGGGAATTTAATTACCCAGTTATGTTATGTTTATAGATCTTCCTTTGAAACTTTGGATAACTACGCTCGAAAACGTCATCCTCATAGCACATTTTGCGGACAAACTCCAGCTGCTGTATATTAAAAAAGCCATGTGACGGTTCGCGCATCGTGAAAAGTTTAGTCTAAATTTTTCAAGTTCGTCGTTTGTAATTCGTGTTAATCTTCTCCATCCTTAACCATCCTTGTTCCTGTTTTGTTTATTATTATCTCCTGTGTTTTTCTATCTTCAATAAACTTTTATTTTCATGATTCCCTCAATTTAAAGGTGAGTTTGAACGTATAACTAAAAGTAACGTGACTGAGCTACTTCAAAGGCTTTTAGCTAGTGTATAATACTAGAGATTGTCAGCCGGCCAGAATGTAGCATGATCTGTCAAAACTAGCAAAACTCTACTAATTATGTTGTTTAAGCAACTTAGTTATATATTTTGCAGTTAAAAACTTAAATCCAGGTAAAAATCAAATACCTTTGTCTCTTAAACCTTATTAGGGTTAGAGGACAAAGGAATGTGAGAATCAAACTAGGTTAAATTATTTTTACCTTAATTTTAACTACAACATATCCAATGTTCGTCACGTTACTTTTGTGATGTAACGCAACGGAAGCCCGCGACGTAATTAAGTAGGTGTGCCGCATAATTAAGTAAGTTATAATGGACTGTTTAAGTATAATGTTTTACAAAAAAAGAGTAAAACTATGCTTATTTCCCTAGTTGATATTCGAAGGAATAATAGGATCGCCATTTGAAAGCGATATTGCTATCGACAATGTCACAGTAACCGAGGGGGCTTGTTCAGGTAAAACTTTTTTCCATCTGGCCTTATGCATTATACTAAAACCAAGTAATGTATTAAAATGCAACATCTAGAGATAGTGTTGGAGCATTTCAAACAGGGGGAGGCGACGATTTTATCTTGACCCGTAGGGGAACTTATTTTACTGAAGAATTTTCAAACACTTCGAAGTAAAATGAAACCCACTTTGATTTAATGACTATGGGTTGTCCAAACCTCTGATATATTTGATATGATATGTGGAGAGATTTCAGAAAAGGGAGGGCAAAGGGCCTACGAAAGGCAATGATACGATGAATTTCAGCTCTTGTTCGTCGGTTTTAATTCCATGCGCTGCAGTTTTTTATTTGGAATTCCATTTCACAAGAAGAGCTAGTTTTCTCTATTTCATAGCTTTTTTATTCTGTTAAAAACCTTAGATGTCTAGGAGCCGTGTGAGGCATTTATGTTTACTGATCGCTGGTTTTCAGCAGCGACGAAGTCTAAGTCGTAGTCGAAATCGTTAGAGCACTTACGACCTAGTGAATGGAAAATCGGAGTCGGAAAGCGAGTCATAAGCTTGGCGGAATCAACGTTTACCTGGCTCACTATCTTGTGAAAACATAGATTATCGGTACCGGTGGCACAAGCAGAAGAACTAACCAATCATAAATCACAAAATCACAAAATTACAAAATCGAGACTCGAAAACACGCTGTTATTGCAGTTATAAGTGGTTTGACTCACAAACGAGGCGAAAGGTGCAATTCTTCTTTGTGTTGCCCCTTTCGCCTCGTTCGCATGCCTTTTAAAACAAAGAAATATTTGACCACAGACTCAATTGCAATATCAGCTATTTCTGTGAGTTTTGATTAATTCTCTGCATAGTCTCTGTCGTTTGATAGTTATGCGCCAGAGTGCTAACTTTGGCTTTGGGCTTACGCTTCTTAACAGAAAACGACTCTGTCAACTGGGTGACATAATGAGTGTTTTCATATTTCAAATTTAGCTATAACATCTTGCGACTTTGACATCGGGCTTTGTGATGGCTGGCGACAATCTAGCTTAGATGCCTTTGACTGGACTCGTCATACAGGATCAGACTCTCCCCATACAGGTCCGAATGGTGATCATACAAGTGGGTCAGGTGAGCAAACTTTCTTGCATTATCTTTATGCATGTTGACGGCCACTTCGCTTGATAAGACTCCCCTCCAGGGAATTAGAGTAGTTGTATTCCTGAAAACAAATATCCTGTCCAAGATGATGGATACATCTACCAGGATTCCTTGCAGGCACATCTGATATGACGAATTGGCGATTCAACTTCTCTTTTCCTGTTTCCACTGTAAATGTTAACACGTAAACAGCGAAATAAGACGGAAGGAGGTATTTTACAAAGAGCTATTAATGCCGTTTTCTCATGTTCCCAGGATACTATATGTATACCTACACCTTGCTACAGTCAGCCGGTGATAACGCAAAGCTTGAGCTCTCTGTATCTGGGAATAAAGAACTGTCATGCCTCCAGTTCTATTATCACATGTATGCATTCATGGACAGCCTGATGGGAAATCTTACAGTCTTCAGTGGTAGCCAAGTGGTGTTCAGTGCGTCAGGAAACCATGGCGAAAACTGGATTAAAGCGGAGAAGACTATTTATTTGAGTAACACTGTAAGTCCTTTTCGCGACCTATGCACATTTTATTCCCGGTAAGATACAACTCACTAACCGTTGAGAGTCTTGTTGCCGTTACGTTTGTCGCAATTGTGTTGTTGTTCTTCATTTCTCTGCTGTTGTTGCCGTTTTCTTCATTTTTTGTTAACGGCTCTGTATCTCTTCACTTCATCCAGCTTTGTTGGCATCGCGACTAGGAAAATATATTTTAATTCCTGTATAATTCATTTAGGTGACGTTTGAAGGAATAGCGGGATCTGTCACCAGTCACATAGCCATTGATGATGTCTCAATTACAAGTGGAAAATGTCAGGAAAACACAGTAACTCCGGCTCTCCCCACTACATCTGCGTCTTCATCGGTGAACGCTACCATCCTAAGCGTCCAGCACTTAATCTCCACTACAGAAACCACAGACAAAAGTGACGAGAAACCAAAATCAAAGCTTCCCATTATTATAGGAGCTTCTGTAGGGGGTGCTATATTGATCGTTATTCTCATCACAATTGTGCTTCATTTCAAGGGAAGGAAAAGGTAAGGGACATCAAAGTAAATATGCGGTACTCAATTAGTTAAGTTATGGAATAGCCAAATAACACTTGTTCTCTCTCGCTGTTGATTGATTCTATCCAATATTGTGTCAGTGTTTTCAACGTTTATACACACTCTTGTCTTACAAAACCGCAAACTATATTTTCTTTAGTATCACTCAGTAGCAGAACGGTAGCCAAAGTGGTGGTGCTATTTTTCTTTTTTTTTTGAAATTTCAAGGATGATCGTGTAATTGAAACTCTCGGGTAAAACCAAAAGAAATAGACGAGTACATGCATATTGCGCTGAGTGAATGACATAGCGATACTAGCTTATTTTCATAAAAAAGAAAACAAAACTCTGCAGACTAGTTTGCTGACTGTTAATAGCTTGTGAATTCTGGTAGTTCTGGAAGTACGGATTCAAGTAACTTGTCATCCGTTTTTTTTTTTCTGCGATATAAGTAGAGCATAATTGTAAGCACGAATAGCCCGAAACCTGTCAGTGCTCTAGTGGTACACGTGTTAACGACCTCAGTATAGCTACAACCAAACTGTACTGCAGTTTCCGAGCAAGTTACAATTAGTCCGGTTGCATGTTTGTATAAACATGGAGAATCTCCTGGAAAAAGAAAGTTTAGAGATTAAAATTCTTTCGATGTTGAAACTGAGATAAATTTCATTTACGTGGTAATGACTCTGACAAAAATATTTTTTGATTTTTTTCGAAGCAAGAGCCAAATAACAGACACGACCGTCAAAACCACTTACAACAACGACGCCTATTGTATCGGTTCTGGAGAGCAAGCCAGCAAAATGAGACGTGATAATTCACCTGATCTGAAGCCCGAAGAGCACTGCTATGCGTCAATTTATAACCATCCTGTATCGCCTGCAAACCATTCCGCAGGGGCGCTCACATTTCCACATCCCACAGCAGAGAACAGCTGCAAGGAATCTGCTGCATCTATTTACCAACTGCCAAACGGCGCAACTACTGCACCTGTCTATCAGTCAATCATTCGAGATGCTGTACCTATCTACCAATCACTCAATTATAGTGATACTAAGATTTCAGACGCCTGGTATGCCAAACCCACCAATTAACCTACACCAATAGAAGTGACTCAAAACATCACGGCAGAGTTGTTCAAAGCCCGATTAAGCTAACCCAGGATTAGCAAGAATTTATTTTGATATAAGTTTTGTAGTTGTAACTTTGTGATTTTTTCTTACAGTTGATTCTAATGCTTGTATTATTGGTCGTAATTACTTAGTGAGATGAATAACGCACAATAGACTTCTTATACGTCTAACTGCGTCGATATAAACACGAGACGCATAAAAGTCATAGGCTAATAAAGATACAGTCAAGTGTTGGTAATTGGATGACACATTGCAGCAGCTAAGTTAAGTTTTTCTGTTGTACTTATTTCACATTTTTCTAGACGCATGATTGGTCTGTCTTGGTGTATAGTTTTTTACTGTTGTAGAAAAAAGAGCAATATATGGGTTCAATGCATTATAGGTATAACGAAAAAAACTTTTAGAAATCGACCATTTCACTAAAAAGTTTTTTTTGAAATAACTTCGCTATATCCATATCTGCGTTCATTTGGCTGTGCTACTAAATTAATAACTTGAAAATAATAGATAAAAGCTCCTGTGACAGCATGAAAAACATGTTTTTATACACAATTAATAAATATGTAAAATGCAGTTGACAGGTGTGTACAACTCCTACAGCTCGCGACGTTTGTGCGTTTTCCGTTTCCTTTTCATTCTAGGTCTCTCGACCTTTCTTTGCTTCACGCGTGTTTCTGCACTTTATGGTGTGTAATTAGAGAGTGGAGTCATTTGATGACCGTGCTATACCAAATTGTTTTAGAGGTCATGTATGGGCCCACATGGGTTCCGAAGCGCGACATTTCTGTAATCGATCTTTTACTCAAATGGGGAGCTTTCCTCCGGCTTTGCCATTTTCGCAGGAAAAATTTGGAGGCGCTACTAAAAAACGCCGCAAAACCTGAAAGGCTATTTGAATGTAAACGAAACACTATTTAAACTATCGTTGATTGGTTATACTTCCACACGTGAAAGAGCTGTACGCCATTTTGATTGGCTGTATAGGCTTTTTTAAGTGTGAATATAGAACGTATAGATTTCCACAAATGGTTTTCCTTCAAGAGAGCGGGCGGCTGAACACGTGCCACTGCGCAACGGTAAGTTACTCATTATTTTGTTTAAAGCAATGTTTGATTTTAATTTCGACTGAAAAAAATTACCACAACCAGTTTCCTCATTCGGAATTTCGCGAAAACCTCCTCATATGATAATAAAGCCCAGTGATTTAGGTCTGGATGTCCCAAATCAAATGCTCTTGGCAGTACATTGAACCTGCTGGAGGTTTGTAAGTGACCTACATTGGCAAATGCTATGTGTCCCTCTTCCGCTTTTTCGAATTTCCCACAATCATTCAGAGTTGAGGATAAACTACAATAAATCAATCCACCCGAATTAGAACTGAAAACCTTTTAAATCATGAGTGCTTGATCATGGACGGAGCCTGTTTCTTTTCGCCACAAACAGATATTCCATACGTACTGCCCTCACTGTACGGAAGAACAAAAAAAAACAAGAACAGAGGTAACATTACGTACTGATCAAACCGAATTAATTCGTTCTTGTATAGTTTGATTCCATTAAAACTTCTTTCGGTTTTGTTCGATCTTGATAACTTGAAACACGTATTACATTAAGGTGTTAAAGAGAGGAAAATACTAAGTATAACGAGTAAAAATTGTGAGCACAATGTTTTCAGGCTGAATCACCTCTCGAGGTGTATTTCATGCCCCTTGAGACAATATCCACTCCTCAGACCATTTCAGTGACACTGTGGAGTTAAGAAACGATTCACAATTAGCTGTTTGTGAATGCGTGTCCCGCCATTAAACTTTAGAGAGTGCATATTATGTTTCTGGGAAGAAGTGTCATATCCTGTATCCCTTATCCCTTATCCCTTATCCCTTATCCCTTATCCCTTATCCCTTATCCCTTATCCCTTATCCCTTATCCCTTATCCCTTATCCCGTATCCCGTATCCTGCCTCTTATTCAAACACATCGTGCATTCCGCCAAACCCCTGGGTTATATATCCCTTATCCCTTTTTTTCTAAATGTTTCATAGAATTCACTTTCGACCCTTTCCAATGTGAAATTCCATGTGGTCAATAAAACGTAGCCTTTATTTTGTGGTCTTTTACTCAACCAAATAACAAATAAATCAAGTGTAGCCGAGACTAATAGCAAACTAGAAGCTGTTTGGTTCTGTGACTTCACGGCCTGTTATAACGGCAATAAGTTTGAATATCATTGACCGACTGACGCAAATAGTAAATTCAAAGTGTACCTCTATGTGAAATTGTCTTTAAATACTTTGACATTTAAAAGCTTGATGAATTAAAGTATCAAACAACAGGGTAGCCTGTCTTTAAGAATTCTAGAAGATACCTTGTCCATTCCTGGAGCCTTGTTAGATGGTAGTCTTCTAATCACCTTTTCTACCTGATTTTGTGGCTTGGTAGCGCTTGGTGGAGCCCAGCCTTTTTTCCCTACTTCATTGCGAAACACTCACGCAATACAATGAAGAATTTCTTTTTTCAGCGAGGGTTATAATGAAAACCGGCAGACGCTCGAGTCGAGAGAAACTCTAGCTGCTTTAGGCTCCCCAAATCTTCCAAGTGTAGCACATGTATGATGACGCACAGCATCGGCAATACAGGAAACATTCTCTCGCGCATCATTGCAACATCCGTCACGTATAACTTAGTTTCATAACGTCGCCTTACTAGCAACGCTGCAAACGTTTTCTCGGTATTATAGTATCCAGGCACCTGTTATGTGATATTGTAAGGCCCATTTGGACAGCTAAGTGGATTGCAATTGTAGTCATGGAAACGTCTATATGATCTAACGTGTCAGGGGAGTTTTGCCAAATACAAGTCTCTCGCGATTCTGCTTCTCTTTATGTTGGCCTGATCTACCTGACACGATGAGAGCTTATACTAAGTATAGTCCCTTTTTCGATTTAATACTCTGTCGCGCCTGACGAGAAAGAAACCCGCGAGAAACAATAAAAAAAAATACCGCGCGTAATCCAAAGTTCACGGCGGCCATTTTTTTTCCCTCGCGGTTTATTTACGGTCTCGCGTGACTGACTCAGCGAGAGCGACTACATATAATTTAATGAGAATTACGCACAGGCTACAATCGTAGACCGTTGAGCAATTAAAAAAAGAAATACTAGAGAAATAGAGAAGCGAAATAAAACAAAGCGAAGCTGTTGCTTACAAATAAAGTGACACAGACCACGATGCTGTTTCTGTATATTTGCATCGTCGATGTGCGGATGACGATAATGACTATCTGTGCAGACTTTGAATTCGTTCGGCTACCAGGTGACTCGATAGCCTGGAGCTATTGATCCAAAGCCTACCGACATATTTAAAGCTGATTATACACCACCATATTTCTTTCCATGACGACCACCTAGCACCCTGCAGAGGGTTCCCGGGCTTCTTTTCGATTTATAACGCCCAATGAATAAATTATGCTAACGTTTGAGTGTGCGTGTTTGCCTTTTCAAGGCTTTTATTAGCTCCGCGAAGGATAAACCACATTCAAGCTTTTTATGTTTATTGTACACTTGCATAACAACATGCATGATCGCCAATAAGTGAGGTGAACTGCGATGGCTTTTCAGATGTACCTTAAAATTAGCTTCCTAGTTTGCTGGTTTCAATTCAAAGGTAAGAAAAACATTATTATGTAAAATGCTTGTCAAGGTGACTAAAATGATAACCAATGACCATTTAAATGCTCAACCTTGCTTATGTTTTTGCCTACATAATGGCGCTTTTTAAACCTCTTTTGAAAGATTCCTACCGAAAAACAAAATGAAATTTTTCTTGCCTGCAGCAAATTCTCGTTTTGCAACATTAATTTATTGCTATAATTTATTGTAATGTGCTCCGTGCCTAGGGAACATTGCGGGTCTCGGGAAACAAAACTCACTGTTTCCCGGCCCGCGAGGCCAATCATTAAGTATTTGTGATACCGAAAAAAAACCTTGCTTGACTTGACGCCTACGGTGAAGATAATACCAAAGTTGCTTTGGCTTCTTCTAATTCTTAACACGAGATTTCTGGATTTCACGAGAAACAGCATATTTTGTCGTAAATGACAAAACTATTTTCCTACCTCGCGACAGCGATCGGACAGAAAGTTGCCGAACGCGGGCAACCTTAAATACACAAGATGTTCAAATTTTCCCCTTTGTTAATGATATGATATGTTCTTGCAATTGTAAATCATTTTTTTAGTAGTGAATGCCTCCTCTAGTAAGAAACGCTTCTCGACTTCAATGGTTTTTTCATATCAGGCCGACTGGTACACAAATTTGCCTGTACGATCTGATAACGTGCGAATTGAAAGTTCAAGTTGTTGTTTTCCTAGGGAGTTATTGAGTTTTGTTCGCCCTAGGGAGTTTTTGAATTTTGACCCATGACACACCAGATACGTTATCGTCCAATCGGAAAACGTATTTGAGTCGGGAGGTATAACAAAATGTTTTAACCTAACGTATCGATCAAAGAAAAGATTCTCGCAAATTTGCATGTTAAACATTTTTTCTGATTGTAACGATATAAATGAAAAGCACATTGACATGATAGGACACGCATGAATTTCTTTCATAATTTGCTGTACGCATTCCCCGTTTTCATAACAGAATATCTTAAACGTCTCTAGTGCATTCGAATGATTGCGTGACGAACCCGTAAGAACGTCTGCGTAGGAAGCTAACGCCAGGGCAGATGTTTAAAACTGTGTGCTATAGGACATCCCTGCCATGCATATCTTCCCAATAAACACTAAGTCAACTCTTTATCAAAATAGCAAACTCAATCAACCTTGAACACTTCTCCTGATTCTAATGACACTACTATCTTTTTGAGTAAATGTTTTCCAAATTAAGCATTAAACTAAGAGTTCACAACTTAGAAGATGCAATAACCGTAGTTTACTTGTTACCTAATTTGTCCCATTATTATCTTTTTTTTTCTCCGCTATTCTTTTGCAATAAGTTAGTCTAAATTCACACAAAACCTTATTAGCGAGCCGATTGTCATGTAAGCAGAAAATTTGGAGGGCTCGAAAAAAGTTAAAAGCTTCTCAAGGCTTCTTGAGTTTTAGCCAAACTTCCCAAGTACATCATGACTCGACGATTGCACACCTAAAGCGGAAATGCCTCACGACAACGACCACTTACGCAAGAAAAAATAATTTTCTCCCCAAGTGAAGTTAAGCGAAGTTAACTTTGCACAAGAAGTTAGCGTGCATCATGGAATTCTGATTAACGCGTACTTTGAAAACGCAGCTATTCTAGCGCGGCATTGCGGAGCATTATCGTACCCAGACATCTGCGTACTGATTGCAAACCACATTGACAAATGAGTAACCTACGGTTGTAGTCATAGTAACGACTAAGAATATGATGTACTGTGTCAAATTGTGCTTTGCTTTCTGTTGGCCTTATTACGGGACGCGATAACACGTGAAAAAAATGCACGTGCAAAAATTGTAAACGGTTCATGAAAGCAACTTTGCCTCGTGCAGTTCCAGCAAACCGTGTTAAACACACTGGCTCTCTCTTTGGCACACTCTGGCTCTCTCAAAATAAAATGATTTATTAATGTATCTTGTGGAGTCTGTTCGTAAACGAATTGGAAAGTTTTGACAGAAATCAGCCTAATAGAAACACTGTGACGTTTTAAAAAAGGAAAAATACTGAATAAAAAACTGAGAAAGAATGTATTGCTAAATGACCAACAAAAAAAAAACATAATCTTCTGTATTAATGTTTGCTTCGACTTTCGCAAATATTCACTTTATTTGCCTGAAATTACATAACACGAGTGCGTAGCATTCATTAATAAACAATGCATAACTGTCAATATTGTTACATCAGTATTCATCATAGTGCGTTTATGTATCTAAATATGCAATTAATTTTCGTACGACAAATGAGGCCATAATGATCATCCGTGGAGAATGAAAAATATATCCGGCCTCATTATTACGACATCGATAGCTTGATGGAATTGATCAGACCTTACATAAACAAACCGTGTCTCGACAGGTCGTCTCGACATGTTACTATTCGCTGATTCCACACTTGTTCTCATCGACGACCAGCTTGATATCAAGCAGTGGTTTTACGTGTTTCCTTTCAATTCATAAAACCACAAGACAAAAAAAAATAGCTTGTGTCTACGTCCTTTCTTTAGAGTCTGTTAAAGTGCACCTAACACCAAATTTTTTTTTCCACTAAAATGATGCAGCTTGTTTTTTGGAGTAATTTGCCACAAAAATTTTTTGATTTGGTTAAATCCTCGATTTTCC
>OMLO01001237.1_pt1 | contig 19233 bp, 14 predicted proteins | sample 1674811 | NCBI WGS metagenome assembly OMLO01 (sample SAMN06265003, study PRJEB25207) | coral metagenome | isolation source: Coral host | place: Mexico:La Bocana,Puerto Morelos, Mexico | collected 2008-11-13 | reverse complement strand
TGTCAACAACTCAAAAATTACTCAATATTTCCTTTCTGATAATAAGGTGGGGTGTAAGTTGAAATATCCTCCACAAGTAATCACATTTTTGTCACACTTTTGTGGTATGTACGAATGAGTTAGCTCTTAGGAGCCTTTGATTTCCTCTGCAAAGACACAAGCGTTTTCTTTCCGTCCATCTTATATTCAGAACAAAGAACAGTGGTAATGCCTCTACTTTTAAGAATCGAAAGCAGATCACTGGGGTTATTACACTGTCTTGTTTACGATGGGTATTTCGGTATAATGGTTGACAGGCAAACACGGTAGTTACTTACTTAGTAACTGGCTGGGAGAATGATAACCCATAAATCACATCCCGATTATTTAGAATCACGAAACCTGATTAACTATCAAACAAAGCAAAATATTGTGAATTTTGTCTTGCTTTATTACGTTGATTAGTTATTTTCAGTGATATGGTACCCGGTAAAAAACTATAAATAAAGTACTACTCTGCAGACAAATTGTAACCTAAGGTGCTGTGAAGTACTATTAATATTTATCAGTCGCTGAGCAAATTACATTGTGTGAAAGTCTCAGAATGACCCTGCTACTGAAAGTAAGTAGACAAAACAGCGCTAACGAAGAAACTGGTAGCGCTTAATCTTTTCCAGAAACCCAGGATATAAAGACAATTTTTTCGCTGTCTCCATTGGAGTAAGCCTAAGGTATCTACAGTGCTCTAATTCTTGGTAAAGCTTATCCAAAGCATCCTGACAAAGAAACTGGTAGCGCTTAATCTTTTTCAAAAACCCAGGATATAAAGTCAATTTTTTCGCTTTCTCCATTGGAAGGAAGCCTTAGGTATCTACAGTGCTCTAATTCTTGGTAAAGCTTATCCAAAGCATCTTGTTTCGTCTTTAAAGCCAGACGGTCGAGCTCTCGCTGTTTTTGTAGGGCAACGATTCCACTCAGAAACATGTTCATCTTAACAACTTTCCTCAGTGCTTTCATCCAGTTGGGTTTCTCTATGGGTACGACGACTTCTTCTTGTTTTTTAGTTTCAAGACCTTTACCCAGCACACGTTTCCTTGGTTTAATGGATTCCTTTCGCTGAGGAATCTCCGTTCGAATTTCTTCTTTGAAACACTGGCCCAGCGATGAAGACAAGGACTTCGATGTCGTAGACAGTTTTTCTCGTTTTGTAGCTAACACACTTGTTTCTTTGTTTGTACGTTCACCTTGCTTATCAACATTTTGACCAGTCTTGTATTTGACAGATATCTTTCTAACAAAACCATATCCTTTCTCACCATCTCTGGGGGACTCCATTGATTCAATTGCGACTTTTGATGCATTACTAATTGAAGGATCTCTGGTAACATTTTCTTGTCTGCTTAAACGTTGATGTCGGTCGTGCAATGACATGAACATGGGACCTGGATTTACAGTTTCTTTACCGCTGAATGACAATGGATGGATAACGCCGGCAGCTCCTTCACTGACATTGTCAGCCTTGTACCCCATGCTGGCAGCTTGACAATCTTCACTCTCTGGAACTGGAGGAAGACTTGGCAAAGACTGTAAAGAATTCAGTGAGTTTGATTTCCTGACCTGGTGCCTTGGCACAGAAAGAAAATTTCCCTGGAGACCGTCCTCTACCGTTTGAAAAGTCTTCTTGTTCCATGAATTGTTTAAGTTTGTCACAAAAACATTCTCATCAGTATGGAAGCATGAATTGTCATCTGAGGTAGCTTCTGTTGAATCAATTAAACTCGATTGTCTGTGTACCTGCGGTTGGTCTTCAGAATAGCTTCTATTTCGGGCAGAAACCGGTTGTGGTTCCGGTAGTTTGGGTACTACTTGGCCATTCCATGTCTGCCGTCTGACACGAGGACCATTGCTTTTCTTATATGGCGCTCTATTAATAAACGATTTCGAATTGTCTTTGCTACCATGTATATCTCCCAGGGTGCCTTTCGTCTCGTGTGCGTCTCTCAGAAATGCTTTGTCCGCTGATGTCAGGCTGTCTTGGGCAACGATGGAAGAATTCCAGATGGCTTTTCCTTTGACAGTGACAGGTGATTGGCAGCTGTCTTTTGATAGACTCAAAGATTTTGGTGTCTTTCTACAATCTACTGAAGGTAAACTCGGTGGCCTACAAGATAATGATTATAACATTTGTTACACTATGGCCAAAAGATCAACATCTCTTACCATGGGAGGGTTTTATTTTCCATCTGGAAAAAAACATGAGACCATGAAGTTGTATAGTGTCTAGTCATTCAAATCATACAAAGCTGTCCAGTGACACTTATTGGTGTTGTCAAAGGAGCTCAGACTTGACTTTTGAGTTATTTTCTCTTATTGTCCCATACAAAATTACCTTTAAATTAAAGGGAAACATGAAAATAAAAGTTTGTTAAGATAGCAAAACATCAAAGAGATAATAATAAACCATAAAGGAATGAGGATGAAGAGGATTGACAAAGATTACAAACGATGGACTTGTAACGCTTACGCTAAACATTTGAAGATGCGCGAACCGTGACGGAGGCCTTTGAAGTATGATGTACAAAGTGCCTTGTCTTTGGATAAACCTGCCCTAGCATTCCCAGAGATATCACAAACTCGATATCAGTAGATTGCGAAACCAGAATAATATGATAAACTGACCTCCTCGAAGGCTGCATCCATTCTCCATCGGTGAGGAATGCATCGCCATCACTTGCATTCACTGGACGTTCCCCACACGAATAAATGGACTTCGAAATCTGTCTTTTGCCATACATAAAGTCCAACGGACAGGTCGCTCCCTATTAAGCAAAAAAGTCACTGCATTTAAAATTAGCAAAATAAAAGAATGCATGCTTCCTTGCACAAGTCATATACAGGTTCATTCATTGTAACAGTTTCTTGGCATCTCTTATGCTGAATAATGGTAGAAATATATTTTCTCGCAAAGAATTCTAATAGAACAAGCCGATGCATTTCAGACACGATGAGCCGCCATTTTGAAAATTATCTAGGAGAAGGTCCTGGGGACGAGGTTGTGACTTTAAGCAATGTTGTCAGTTGCTTGCTAAAAATAAAACCAAATTCAAATTTAAGGCACTGTCGAACATCAGTTATTGCCAAAAATCAGTTTAACGATGAAAACCAAAGTTAAAATATTGGGGATTTTCAGATTTTTTACTTAGTGATGACGTCATTTTCAAACTGGCGGTTTCAGCCAATTAGGGCCCACTTTATATTCTGACTTCCCAATGGGGGCACTTATTAATCATTTATTTATCTTACGTTATCACTTTGATCTCTAATTTCTGTGTAATGACGTCATTATAGCTTACAGTTTTAGCCATTAGCCCCTGATATTTTTATCACCCTCTTACCTTGTTCTTTTTTTTTTAAGCGCGCATGACATTTGGCTGAATTAGCTTGTTTACGTCATGCAATCAATCAAGCGAAGTCAAATACACGTCAATATCTCTTAAGTATGCGGGACATGTAAACGAGAACGAAATACATCTTATGGCCGATGCCAGTAATATCCGCTATTCCCCGATAAAAGTGTCGGTGCTTATCTTCTGGCCACTTCAAATGATCTGCTATAGAAACGACTTTATTAAGTTATCATTTTTTCTCCCCAAAGTAAGCATACTCAAAATTTGAAACAAAAAAAACTACAAATTTCATTTTTGAAATGTTGCTAAAAACTCATTACCAGATGACTATATTGCTAACTGACAAGCATTCCTGTCCTGCATCTGTCCTCTCATTCTCTCTTGTTCAATTATTACACATATGTAAATGAGTTGACTCTAAGTTCAGACTTTGGAAGTTTTAGATCAAGTTGTGGTGACATACCCAAAGTTTTCGGACGGTATAAGAATTAGACCTTCTGCCTCCCTCTCAGAAGTTAAACTGGTTTGGACAGATCAACTTGGCCTACCGTGAATGTAATTTCCGGAACCCATGGAGACGCCAATTGAATTTTTTTTAATCATCTAAATTTACGCCATCTTAATACAAATTGTTGTTTACGCCTATTCCGGTTTTCTGACGACTCACTTATCCCGTGGCTTCTGATACATTCTGTTTAACCTACTGTCAGTTCAGTATAACTTCCTTCTCTAAGATGGCATCAAAAAGAACGTTAAAAACAAACATTTTCTACACACCGCTGATTGAGGAGGACTCGGATTCCCGGCTTTGTTCATGTGTGCCCCATTTACTTCACTTCTCCTGGTAAAACTGCCCAATCGCTGTTCTTGCCTGATTTTCAATAGCCTGGTTTCTGAACGAAACCGCTTCAACAATCGCTTTTGCTCGAACTCGATGGAGCCGAGTTTGTTCTTCAAGGCTCTCTCCTCCATTTGATTTCTGAAAACAGCAGAGGAAACGTTGCGACGAAATTGCCCCATGAGTAACACAAGTATCATTCAGTTGACCTCTTTAAAGTATTATGTGGTATAAACGTAAATGGGGGTGAAATAATGCCACATAAACAGGCTTTTTTCTCCGATGTGTTAGAAAATCTGTAATTGACTCATTTAATGCCGAATTCTTTCAATTGACTTCAATAGCCTTTTGTTTATCGCTCATTAGACATTGAGTTCTAGAAGAAACGGAGCCTAAAAGTTAATTAGCTTCGATTTAGATCACGCTGAGTCAATATAGACCCTTTTTTTCTAAATTGTAACTGAAAATTAAATTTCAATTATACTTGTTCTAGTATGGAGCATTTCTTTTGGATTTCTGGGTGTGTTATTTTATTTAAGGAAGTTAGAGGAAGTTTTGAGTCCTAACAAAATGCAAACATATTTGCATTTGAAAACGAAATCAGTGAAAGCTTTACGGCTGAGAGACTGCCCTGATGTCCTGCTGTATTCAAAGACGTCTTTAACTTTACTCCATCAATTTACAATTAAAACAAAACATAATAAGGTCGAAAATAGATTTTAACTCCTCCCATCTATCTGATAGTGTGAAAACTCAGAGATTACTGATTCAATAACAGCACGATACGTCCACAGTGCGATGAAGAAATTTAAAAAGCAGCTTTACTTTTACTGTCCGAAAACGCTCTTCAGTTAGAGAGATAAGCGTATAAAGGTCTATAAATAGTCGCTGCCATTGGGAACGTGTGAGAAGACGTTGCTTTTCAAAGCATGTCAAAATGAAATGGGATCTTTCTAGTGTACATCCTAGGAATTCGTACAACAAAAAATATAGAAAGCTTTTTTTTACCTTTACATAGCTATATTAACGCCGATTGGCTGAATTGGAGAATGCGAATGGAATTTGTGTTGTATCATTGGAAAGGAGGGCGCTGAACAGAAAAAGCGCTCTTATTAGAAAGTTAGTTGGGTTTGATGAATACAGTGGTGCTTGAATTCATTGAAACGGGGCGCTTATTAAAAAGTTGCTCATATTGTCAGGATAATGCTAAATCGAATTTTTGCAGTTTATTTCAATGAAAGTATTTCAAGTGATGAAAGTGAAACGAATATAATAAGTAAACTTTAAATAAATTAATAAATTTTATTCAGCCTCGATGTTAACCTTACAGTACATTTATACCCACTGATATGGTCTGACCGAGCTCAAGAGAATACTGACGTCCAGTTTATTTGTAAAGATTGATATTTTAAATTTACCAGTTAATTGAAATATCAGCACATTAATGTAATAATAACATAATAATTTATACTACTTTATGTTTCCTATGTTGTGTTTATGTTTAGTTTCGTCGTATTGACTTATCCTCAGTCACAACACTAAGAATGATGGACAGGGACTCTTAAACGCCTCCTTATTCTTCTTTACAGGAGTTCTTCTTTCCCTTGTGCACCATCATCGAGTCTCACAATTTTCTAAATTCCAGAAAATCAGCTTGTTCTTTCAAGAGACATCAGTGTACTCTGAAAAAAAACCTAATTAAGACTAAGAAAAAGAAAGCAGATTGTGTCTTGACATACGCTCATGTCGGTCAACCGACAAACATGGCGAGAGGATGATTCACATTAACAGAAATCCTCCCCCTGCCGTTATTATGTTTTAGTTCCCTTCAGTCAGATTAGGTCTGATTAGGCTCATGAGGAGCAAACCTCTATGTTTTGAACGACCAATTATGAAATGCGAAAACCCCACGTAAACACAGCACTTACTGAAATGATCGAGTTCCAAATTTTAAATAGTGCAGACCACAAAAACTAAAAAATTATTTCGAAAATCCACATTAAGTGTTTAAAATATTGTCTCTGGAGATCAGAATTAATCAACTTACATTCTCTAGATATAAACTCTATAAAAATAATTTTTTTAATTAATTCGACGGTTCTAGGCTCTCACTGTCCTTTTCTTGATCTCCTTTTCCATCCAGTTGCTCTAAAGGAACGTAACCCTCTTTTTCCTGTTGCCGTGTGCCCTCGACGCTGTGACGAAGGCCATAGAAAATGTAAATTGACAAACCTGAAAGACAAAATAACAGAATATGCTTGACGACACTTTGTATTTGTATGCCATATAAGGTATATACGTTACATCATAAACATTTTTCTCCGTAATCATGTATAATCTGAGAACGTAATCATTTTAATTTTGTTATTTACGGCCGTAGCGTTTTTCGACCTTAATAAAGTTATATGTTGAGATTTTCTTCAATTTGTAGTATAGCTTCGTGTATCGTGATGTGAGAGCTTTTTTAAAGGTCAATAATGGCTCTACACTGCGTTAATGTTTTGTCTGTCAGGGAACTTCATCTGCCGAAAATATGCTTTTACCATAGTAAGCTTTGCTATAAAACAAAAGAGGGTTAACTTGTGCTCGGTATTCCGAAGTCTCAGGAAAACCAATCAGTATTTTCCAGAGCCCTAAACATTGTGCTTGATGAGCTAATACTCGAGACAAACATATGACGGAAGCTGTTAGTGCGTCACAGTGTTTTACAATACTATTAGAAGCGTTGTTTTCCTGCTCTCGTTTTCTTTCCATGTTGTTTTTGTGTGAGCCAATAAAGATTTTCGTATTGTATTATTGTGAAACATCGTTTCAGTGGTTTGTGCAAATGACGTGGTCAGAATTTTAATAACCAGTTTTCTTTGCACGTATTGCGTGCCTATATATTTTTTTTCCTTTTTGAAGCGACGAGAACGTACACACCTATCGCCATCCAAACAGCGAATCGCATCCATGTCGCCGGATTGAGCTCCATCATCAAATAAATGTTAATAAACATTGAACACAGAGGCAAGCCAGGAACGAGTGGAACTTGGAAAGGAAGTGGTGTCAAACTCTTGGGCTGCATGCACAAAACGACAATGGCGGCTGCGAAAACTATGACTAAAAACACGGCTAGAATAACGGCCCATGCCTGGCATTGATACATTGGGATGAGCCCGTTGATCAAAAATGCACTGAGACAGAAGAAATAAAAGAACAGGAACCATATTGTGCATCTTGAAATCGTCCCGGAGCGCGCGGTTGGTTCGGGTACAGGGTCTTTCGATTGGGGGCTCAATTCAGAGTCCTCCTCGTTGCTTTTAACAAGGCCTATTGTTCCAGGCTGATAACGGAGAATTAAAACCGACGTGGAGACAATGGTATACGCTTGAAGTGTGCCTATAGACATCATCTCCACAAGTGCTTGAAGTTCAAACACCATCGCTAAAATCCCTGCAAGAATCCCCGAGAAAAGGGTACCAATATATGGGACCTCGGTTCTTTTGCTCACGCACGCAAAACACCTGAAAATCAATCCATCAGATGCCATAGCGTAAAGCAAACGAGGCAAGGGGAAAAGGCCGCCATTTATGGCCGCTGTCATTCCACAGAGTGCGCCAGCCGCGATTATGTACTTTGCAAAGTTCGCTCCGCGGTGTTCGAAAGCTTTTGGCAAGGCTGCTCCGTAATCCAACTTGTCATAGGGCCATATTAACGTCACGGCAGCAGAAACACCAAAATATGCCAGAAAACAAATTGTCAGCGCAAATAAAATTGAAAGCGGGATCGTCTTGCTCGGATTTTTTGCTTCCTCGCCAGCGGTCGCAATGACATCAAAACCAACAAAGGCGAAAAATGCCGTGGCAGAACCTGCTAACACCCCAGTAGGTCCATAAGGCATGAAGTCTGACCAGTATTCTGGTCTGGCTAAGGTAATGCCCATGATGATTATGAACACGATGACAACCATGTTCACGCAAGTCACAGCGAAAATAAACACGGTAGATTTCTTCACACCAAACAGTTGAATGATCGTCAGGATTAGAATGATCCCCACGGATAAAAAGTCCGGGTAGCCTCCAAGTCCATCTATCCGTATTGGTCCAATATTTTCAAGAGTCCAACTTCTAACTTTATCGTGTACCATAGAATCAAAATAAGCACTCCATGCTCGACCAATGGCGGCAGCACCGATCATATATTCCATAACTAGATTCCAACCAATTATAAACGCCACAAGCTCGCCAACAGTCACATAACTATAGACGTAAGCGGATCCAGCTTTTGGGACACGGGCGCCAAATTCAGCGTAACAAAGTCCGGACAAGACCGAGGCAATACCAGCGATTAGGAATGAGATGACTGTTGCTGGGCCAGCCACATCGCGAGCGATTTCACAAGCGATCACGTAAACACCGGCGCCTAGGGTACATCCGACTCCGAGAGCTGTTAAATCGAGGAGCGAAAGACACCGGGATAATTTAGTCTCCACTAAGCTCTGAATGGAGATGCACTTTCGTCGAGAGAATTGCCGGAGACATCCCATTTCTCATAAACAATCAAATGAAACTATCAAAAATCGTTCAGTAGAAATCGTTCAGCAGATAACACTAGGCAACATAAATGAACTACCGTAATCTTCTGAAGGCTCGAGGAGAGCCATATTAAAAGCGGCGAATCTTGTTATTTGTCAAATCCAATCGTTAATTTCAGCGCTGACGATTTGAAGATGCCTTTATGATTACAAGATGTTTCAGGCTCATCGGTGACCTCTTTAAATATTCCACATGTGTCGATTTGTTCCTCTAAACTGTTTACACGCACCATCAATGACAGCTAGTTAAAAGAATTTATTTCTAGATCATAACGCCCTATCAGAACTGCAGTTCGCCTTGTCACCTGACCGCTTGGTTAGGTACAATGATTTTAGGAGAAGTTAGATTCCAAGACACCATTTTATAGCCGGCAGATATCGCTACACTGGTTTCAACAGGTGCCGTTGCAGGTAAAAGACAACTTGACAAAAATGGTTACCAACCTACGAGCGAGCGAGAGAAATATGCATTGGAAGCCATTCTGATCCGAGCTTTTCAGGAAATAAAACCAATAATAAAATAGAAAAAAAAAGGTTTTCCTTAAAAGTTTCTTTTTATTAAAAAACTGAACTAATCAGCTTCTGCTGCTAGATTCCCCCTTATGCCTTCTTTTATTTCACTTGATATATATTACAGCTTGGCTAAGTCTACTAGGCGTTTTTAAAAACAATTAACTGGAAAGCGCTTCCTTTTTTTTTCCTTAAACAGGGCGCGGCTTACTGCGCATGCGCAGTCGATATTTTCGGAAATTTATGACGGAATCAAAAGTCACAAATCAAACAAACACAATTTTGTCACAAGCTTGATAAATAATAGCTTGTAAAGGATATTTGGTAAAACCTATCCGGAAACAATAACGCAATAAAGCTGGATTGAGAATAGCGCACCACAAGTATATAGCACAACAGGCTGTTTCATATATATAGACAGGAAAGTTCATAAGAAGCTCCGTGTTGTATGAGCCGAGAGAAGGTTAGCATCTCCCTCGATAAGGACGAGAAAAGTCTTCGGACTTTCAACCTACAACACATGGTTAAGGCTTTGCCACTTACTTCGTGGCATCTAACCAATTTTTTTGGTAATACTGCACCGTCTAGACATGTTTAGGTTGGTCTTCATGCATTGTTTGGCCAACCAAAGTCGATTACGTACAGGCGGTAGCAAACAGAAGGATCTGAGAAACTGACGTAACTGGCGGCCACGATTCCTTGCTAGAATGCTTTTGTAAAGCCCTGAGATTCTTATCTTTCAAAAAGTTACGATTTCTCGATAGACCACCTCTATCGTCTAATCTCCAAAAACAATTCGAACTTGTGATTTGAAATGTAACAAGAATTGTATTTATCACTGAATTTGGACTCTGAAACAGCCTCACCGCCAATAATTTATTGGTAATGCTCAAGGTGAATTTCTCTTTCTCCTCGGCCTTTCCTTATTAATGGCCCTGGAGTTCTCGAGATAGCTCTGATATGACTCAGTTTTAACCCAGTCGTTGCTACGAATAAACAAAGTGTTGATTAGTATCACCCAACTAGTGGACTAATGCAAATCCTTCATTTTGATTGGCTACGCTACTAGAGGACTATTAGCAATAGTCATCGAGTACGGAAATTCTTTCGTTTTATTCCCAAATAAATCTTTCTTCAACTTGCATTTGCTAACTTTATTATTGCTTTTTTTGTCCAACTAGTTGGGTGATACTAAAACAATTAGACCCTTCGTCCTTAAGGGCCACGGGTCAATAGCCCATTCGGCTTCGCCTCATGGACTATTGACCCGTAGCCCTTGCGGGCTGCAGGTCTAATTATTGAATATTATCATTGACTCTACTCTGTAAAAATCACTATCGCCGTTGAAAGTTATTCAAACTTCTTACAGATCAGAGTTGAAAGACTTCGTCTGTTAGGTATAATTTCAATGTATATATCTAAACAAAGCCATCGCAAATCTTTTTACGCGTTTACCTACTGTAGTACTCACCTATAGCCATCCAGACAGCAAACCGAAGCCACGTCAAGTAATTAAGTTTCATGATAAGAAATATATTGATGAATATTGAGAACAATGGTATGGCTGGAACACAGGGCACCTTAAACGGCAGGGGCGTCTTGTTCTGGGGCTGACGTACAAGGAGCACTATAAACGTCACCAAGAAAATTCCTAACAGACACGCCATAAAAATGGCCCATGCTCGTCCCTTCAAGATGGCTTCACCGCCCCAGATGAGAAGGATACTTATAAAGAAGTATGTGGCTACGTTGCAGTAGATTCCTATGGCTGCGAGCCGAGCTGTATGAAGAGTGGGGCCATTGCTTCCTGCTGTCAGTTTTGTGCGTTCCATGGCTGACTCTTCTTCCACGTTTTCGTCGTTGCTTGAGAAGATGTTTTCCTCGCCTTTAACAATGCCTATGCTGCCGGGTTGGTAACGAAGCAGCAACACACACAGGGCCACTATTGTGTATGCTAACAGAGTACCAATGGACATCATTTCTACCAACGCTTGAAGGTCGAATATAAGAGCGAGAAACGCAGCTAGGCCCCCAGAGAGGACCGTGGCGATGACTGGGATCTCTGTCTTGGGATGCACTTTGGCTAGAAATCTACAACAAATTAGAATGCGTGTGATCAGCGATTGTAATGCTTTCATGACCAGGCGCATTTATCAAAAACGTCTTCGTAGCGTTGTGGCATTTAAATAGCTTTTAGGAATTAGATTGAGGCAAAGAATATTTGGAACAAAGCATGTTAGTCATAAAGGTTTTTGTTCTAGCTCACAAAATTTCGAGAGCTCAGTTTTTTTCTTAAGTTACACTGAAGTAAAATGTAGGAAAATATTTTAAGGACTGAGAGTTCATTTCATTATTGAAAGGTTTTGTAAAAAAAGCAATTCATCGAGTGCAAAGAATATCTCGTTTTCACTTACTTGAAAATGAGGCCATCGCTAGCCATGGCGTACAGCATTCTGGGCAAAGGGAACAGGGCCCCAATCAAAGAGGCGCTTAATCCACAGAGGGCTCCGACAGCAATGATATATTTGGCCCATTCAGCTCCTCTCATCGCGAACACCTCTGGAAGGGCGCTTCTTTCGGATAGCTTGTAATAGGGCCACATCAAAGTCAACACAGCGGACACTCCAAAATATGCTACGAAGCAAATACCTTTAAACGAAACAAGAAAATATATTGTTTAGATCAGGTTCCTCTTATTTGTTTATTTATTTATTTATTTATTCATCTATCTGTTTTTTCATGTTTTAAATTCAAACTGAACAGAAAAACGGAATTTAACTATTCTTTGGCCAGCGATTTTAAATGATTACAATAATTAGAGATATACAAAAGACTTTTTGTAGCGGCTTACGGCTCACTGGAGGATCATTAGTGTAATGAGTGCTGTAGTACCTCGTTGTTAAATAAAGATAATAAAACGGGTGGCAATTGAGCAAGTCAAAAAGCGGACAAACATGCTCATGAAACACCCTAGGTCTTCACCAGCGCAGACGACTTAAAGAATTGTTGCTGGCAAGCTTGAAATGCTCCTGGAAATGCTGATTGCTTTGCATTTTAATTAAATACTTCACTTTGCTAGATTGAATGTTCAGTTTTTCCACTCCAAAATTTCCAATCCTCGTTTGGGATCGGAAATTCGGAATTGAGTGAAATTTGTGAAATTTGCTTTAAGTACGTTTATGAAACTTGCACACGTGCTCGTAAGCTATATGTAAAAACAGGTTCACAACAAGCGAAAGTCCGAATCTACGAATCTCACCGTCGAGCATGACATGAACGATTTTGTAATTATGGAATTGAACGCAGGATAACAAATCTAGTTTGCATGATATACAATTTAACTCGAGTAATAACGCTGACAAGGCAGTAGCCTGCAGAAAAAAAAAGTTATGACTGAGGTAATGCTATTTTTTTATTATTATTTTTGTATATATATATATTTTTTGCTTTGCTTTTCCCTTCAAAAAAACAACAAAAACGAAATCCTAACCCTAACCTGCCCGTACCAAGCGATGTCCTTATCAGTAAAAGGACCTAGGAAGGTCACCATTCTTCCAGAAAGATAGCGAGCTATAGCTAGCTTAGTTAATAAAAGAGATTTATTACACGGCTGAAAATGTTAAAAAACTGTATGATCGCGGACTGGTCTAATACTTAGAAAATATTGGACGGGCAATGAAGAAATTTAATTGGTTGATTTTAGTTGTTAGTTGAACTGTCTAACCGTAAGCCATGTAATAACAAGACGAATTTCTCAAGATACAGACAAACGTCCACGAAAATACTTCGAAACACTGATCTCTTTGAAACAGTTAATTAACATAAATTCTCACTTAGTTCAATTTTGTCATGTCTACTGGTGGACACAGGTGTCCAGCTCAGCGGCTGGTAAAATCAATTTAACGAGGAACGCGCGATTCATTACGATAAACCAAGCCCAGATGATTTAAAAACTACTTTCGAGATTCGGTTTGTGGTTCCGACCAATGTATTATTCAGGCGAGAATTTTTCTACGGTAACTGAGCAACAAATCGAAACAGCATGGCCGGCCAGAACGTACTTTACAGTTGTTGAATAGCGTAAATTATCATCTTATTTCCATACTCTTCAGAAAAATTTGCTTACCGAAAGAAAACCAAATAATATTGAGAACAGAAAAATATTAATCATTGCATAAATTTCTCCACGCGTTAAGCGGCGATTTTGATTCACATATGATTGATTTGGCTAAATTCGGTCTATATTTGTAAACAAAACAAACTTGGGTCGTGTTAGCTTGACTTAATGAATACATCTTACCTAAGGCCAGAACTATTGCGATAGGTATGGCTCTGCTCGGATTTCTAGCTTCTTCGCCAGTTGTAGCAATCACATCAAAACCAACAAATGCGTAAAAGCAAGTGGCAGCACCCGAGAAAATCCCCGATATCCCAAATGGCGCGAAGTCCCGCGTCCAATTCTCCCCCTTCGCGAAGTACAACCCGACACAGGTTATAAACAGAATCACAAGTAAATTTATGCCGGTAAATACATTGTTAAATCTAGAAGAATTTTTCACTCCTATCCCAAGGATGAAAGTCACCAACAACACAAGAAGGAAGGCGAAGAAATCTGGATACCGTGAAAATCCCGAAGCGTGAATCTCACCGATGTTCGTCAGCGTGTAGTTACGAATTCTGCTGTTGAGAATAGAATCAAAGTATTCACTCCAAGCTCGAGCCACGGACGAAGCACCAATGACATATTCCAGAAATAAGTTCCAACCGATAACAAAAGCACACAGTTCACCCACTGTAACATAGCTGTAGACATAGGCCGAACCAGCTTTTGGAACCCGAGCGCCAAATTCAGCGTAACAGAGTCCCGAGAGAATCGAAGCGACGGCGGCGATAAAAAACGAAATTACAATGCTTGGTCCGGCGATGGAACGAGCCACTTCACCTGCCAATACGTAAATTCCAGCTCCGAGGGTACTTCCAATCCCTAGAGCGGCCAAGTCGAATATCGACAAACAGCGGGACAGTTCTGTTCGTGACAGCGATTTCGGGTCGACGAGTTTCTTTTGAGTAAATCGCCTTACCAGGTACGCCATCTTCGGATGTGCTATTCCTTGAACCATCAATTAACCTGTTTTGTTGTTTTTCAAGAAAATCCTTTGTATCGGCCTTCTATACGAAATGAACAGCACTGGCTAGCCGATCATCATTAACCAGTTACTCGTCTGACATTTGCTTATTCCATGTTCTTGCTACTGATGTCTCTGGACGCCGACAAACCAGTTAGATTTTGAAATATTGTCCTTCCGTTCTCTCGAAACTACCCGGCAGTTCTCGAAAATGAAATCTACGCTGTATTATCTCGCTTATTATGAAACAGTTTCATTCACTTCCGTTGACTCGTTTCAAATTCATTTAGAGCCTGCGTTGCTTTGTGGGAATTCGAAAGTGAACTCTTAAACCAACACAAAGATGGGCGGTTTATTTCTTCCTCGAAGTTATACAACATATTTTAAGGACACGTTTTCTTAAAAAATGAATACTATTGACGCCAGCTAAACTAAAAGTGCCCACATATCTGTCACTCATCTTGATAAACTGTTTTAAATGACGTCAAAGAAGATTAGAAGATTGACGTTCACCACAGGAGCAGCCGGCTGATTGTCCACGGATAAATTTTTTTTTTTCAATTTTATCGGGACGAACACAAAGCGACGAATACCTCTTGTTGGCCCTCTCCACGCGATAGCACGTTTCAGCATTATGAATCAAACAAACGTAGACAAATAATTGTCGGTAGCGGTTATCAAAGTGTCTAGATTAGCGAGTAAGTGCAGCTCCTCACGTCGCGCGTGACATTCGTTTTCAGTTTTACGACATGAAATGCCATCTCTTGACATGCCATTTAACCTGGCCAATTTCTTGACGGTCCGTGAACTCGACTCTTAGCCTTGAAAAATGGATTTATTTAGCATCAAACTAAGGCTAGGAATATCAAGAAGACATTATGTGAGAGATAAATTGACCGTTTTGGATGTTTACACCTTGCAACATTAGGAACTAGGAAGTCAGTCGGAAGTCAGTATTGAGAGCCGATGGACTGCACTTAAATCGTCAGATGTAACCCGTAAATCGGGAAACATGTTAAGTCCACAATCTCTTTCACCCATTTGTGTCAGTAATTATGATATACTTCTGTTATAATTTATTTGTCATTTCTTCCGCTAATAACCGTAAAAAGTTTCATATGTCGAAAGATGGTCGAAAGATGGCGTCTATGCACTAACCCAGCAAACAGGATGTAAAGAAAGCGTGAGGAGGAAAAATCACCTCGCGCGAGAGACCGAGAAAGCGCGCGGGCGAAAACTGGGAACTCTATGAGCGCTTTCCATTCAATAAAAATCACCGGTTCAAATTTTCGGAATTTTCGCTGGTCGAATGGAACGCGTCCGACCGCTTTCCAGAATTCGAGGTCACGTGCTCTGTAACACAAGGCATGCTGGGTGAAACTTTGTTGTGTTTGAAAATGGCGGACTTTTTGAACATTTTCGCGGCTTTAGAGCAGGGTGATTGTGAAACAATAAGTTGTAATATTCTCGATAGCAACGACGACGTAATACTTCTGGATGCAGTTGCCTGCTTTATGCGGAGGGAAATAACTCGTGTAAATGGGTTCTTCGAAGTAACTATTCCAGCGTATTTGTCGAGGGAGTTCGAAAACCATTTCCGGACGACTAGTGAAACGTGTCAGTTATTGACACAAGAAATAAAGCACACTGGGCGGAATCCAACTGGCAATTCACCTGGGCGGCCCGCAAATTTGCCGGAAAAACAAATGCTGCTGTTTCTTTGGAGTGTGGCAAACAGGAAACCGTATCGTACGAACGCCGGCGCTCGGTAGAGAGACTAAACCCGACATCTCTTGCGAATGGAACACAAAATTTTCGATAACTCCGGAAATTCCATCAAAGAGGGTGCACTCAAAACGTATTCCTAAATTTTCGAAAACTTTTCCCGGTATTTTTACCGTTCCATTCAATTTCGGACCGGAAATCTCGGAATTTTTTTCGAATGGAAAGCGCCCTCTTATTGCGCTTTCTTTCCTCGCGAGGAACCTTAATTAGATATGAGACATTAGATATTAGTATAGGCACAAGAGGAAACAAAAGGATCTATTTGGTGTTTGAGTATCATATTAAGGAAGCAAAGCTAACAGTCTCTCAAGGTCAAATCAACGGGAATCAAAGTGTTCACTCTTTTAAAATGATTAACTTAGTGAAGTATGAAAGAGGCATGTTGAATTCCTGTGCCGGTACTGTAAAGTGAGTTTTTTATCGTTTTTTTAATCGGTTCACGGATTGCAGCCGGTATAAGGTAAACTGTGGGCGTTTAGCAGGTTAAGGTATAGAAAGAAAGTCTGCAAACTAAGTCAGTTCTCCTATTTCATATAAAATCGAGCAGCTGCGGGGCAGCTACCGACTTAGTGCAGTGTTGGCTAAACGCCCAATCAGCCTAACTACCTTTGTTACATACACGTGCGCGCGCGCGAAGCGCGAAACCGAGCGCTCGGTTTCGCGCTTCGCGCGCGCGCATATGCGTTAGAACCTGCTAACCGCCTGTATTGCACCAAGCAAATAAAAATACAGCATTTTGAAGTCCGAGGTCACAGTTTGTCACTATAAGGACCGACCCTAAAACTCACAGAAAAAAAACTTACGCAAGCGTTACTGTGACCGTGGCCAGAGACAGGAAAATCAGGACCGCGATAAGAACCGATCAGATTGTAGGATTCGTTACCGTGCCCGCTTGGAAAAAAAATAAAATTTGGTATTCATGTAACTCTTTTTAGTACAAAGGCAGATAATATATGTATAATATTTACTTACCAATGGTGAGCACAGTTGCCACTGGCACATCCTTGGAAGGATTATTCGATTCTTCCACAGCAGTTGCGATCACATCGAACCCAACAAAGGCATAAAAAGCTGAAGCTGAAGCGGCCAGTACACCAGAGAATCCAAACGGTAGAAAGTCATCCGTCCAATTCCTTCCCTCGGCAAAACTGGCTCCCGCTATTATAATTAATATTATGACGACAATATTTATGGCCGTAATGACGTTTGTTGTCACCGAGGTTAGCTTCACACCGAAGCACAAAGTTCCTGTTACAACTAATATCAGCAAAAACGCCAGAAAGTCGGGATAGTCTGCGATGATTCCAGATGCCCCAAGCTTTCCAATTCCTGTTGTGGTTGTGTTTCGTATAATGTCGTTCAATAGTGAGGAATCGAGATACGAACTCCACGCACGGGCGACCGACGAGGTGGCTATTATGTATTCAAGAAGCAAATTCCAACCGATAACGAAAGCGCAGAATTCACCAATGGTAACATAACTGAAAGTATACGCGGATCCAACTCGCGGAACTCGCGATGAAAACTCGGCATAACACAAACCCGCCAATATGCTTGCCACTGCTGCGACGAAAAAGGATAACACCAGCCCGGGGCCCGCGACATCTCGCGCTAATGTTCCAGCCAAAACGTAGATTCCTGCTCCTAAAGTCGTCGCGACTCCGAGAGAAGTTAAATCAAACGTACTCAAGCAACGCGAAAACTCTGTCTTATGAATGGCAGTTTTATCTATAATTTTCTTCCTGTTTAATATTTTCGATAGCCGCTCCATCTTGAACGTTTGCTTTCAAATAGCAAAGTTCTTGTTTTCAGTTAGTTCATGGTTCAGTTCACAAGTCTTGGTAATATCTGTATCATGTTCAGCTGTCTTCGTTGATGTACAAACTGTAAAAAAATAATAGTCGAGCAATTAGAAAAAGATAAATTATTGTCATGAGAGTCTTTTGTTAGTTTCCTTTCAACTAGTTTTTGCAGTCTGTCATTCAAAATTAAAATTTTCTTTGTCATAGTTTTTTGATTAATGCAAATTTAGCACAGGAAGGTTCCCAGAACGGAACGGAAACCTGCAGAAGAATTCTATTACGATAATATCGCTTAGCCTCTTATCCTTGTAAGTATCTTTTTCGTCCCCAAATTTGTGACTTTTTCATATATAGTTTTTCCTAACGAGCTTTACATGTATTGATCATACTTAAATTAATTTTTAATGATCAACGGCTCAAAACATATATCTAAGAAAACAAAAGTCTTCTGAAATTTGCATACGTCGGTGTTAAAGAAAATTTTGCAGAGTAAATTATAAAAGTTATAAAGTATTTAAAATCATAAATTAAACTAGTTTGTGTACGTTTTTAGTTTGACAAATAAACTTATTGTTCAATATTTAGTGGAAACGAACGATTCCTCTCCGTTGAATTCCAGGTTAATTTTTCGTTTGCAGTGAGTTTGATTATTCATGAACTGGGGAGGCACAAACAATCATGCAGTCATTCTACCCGAAACAGAGGTTTGCTTTGTTCATACCTAATCTTTTCTAGCGAGTATCTGCCTGTCTAAACAGTCATTACATAAGAATCATATTGCCTGTAAAGTATAATACCCTTTTCAAATTGCAAAGAAAATAGAGAAAACAAATAATCAAAGCAACTAAACAACAAAAAATAGTGATTTTCGCCCATCATCACCTGCTACTTTTTACGAAAATACTTACTGAAAATTCCGACAATTAATAAACCGGCATGGCTTGGTTTTTAGACCCTTTGTAAATCCTTTGCAAACCCTTTGCTTGTAAACCCCTTGTATACAGACCCTTTGAAGGGGTTTTTGTTACCTTCTACTGAGTCTTTGGTGGCTTTCAATCACAGTCAACTGTGTTAATGCGCGCGCAAATGCTCTTTTTTGTTTTCTTTTAGTTAATTGTTGACGCCTGCGCTCCTTATAGCAGCAACAACACATAGCTCTGTGAAACAAAATTTCCTAATAGCGTCATGTTTAGTCACTATACACGCCGAC
>OMLO01001236.1_pt1 | contig 19243 bp, 14 predicted proteins | sample 1674811 | NCBI WGS metagenome assembly OMLO01 (sample SAMN06265003, study PRJEB25207) | coral metagenome | isolation source: Coral host | place: Mexico:La Bocana,Puerto Morelos, Mexico | collected 2008-11-13 | reverse complement strand
GTTAGACCAAGAAAAGTGTTGGAAACAGAAAACATCTTGTAAAAACAAGTGAACTGTTTCTGTGAACTGTTAATTCCGCGAGTTTGACCATAGGTCTCCTTTGATTGCTACTGATACTGCTTCGGAACTCAATACTAATTAGCAATTCTGCTATTGTCATAGCAACAGAGTGATAGAAATCGGATACGCCCCCAAAGCTCGTGCCAACTCGAGCATGTTTGCATACAAATTGAACTGGCGAAGTGCGACTTGTTGAAGAGAACAGATGGCTCTAAGCGAGAAGGGACGAACGCTTCTGTATCTGTTTCTTCTATGGCTAGTTTATCTTCTTGTTGGCGTCTTCATATTCAGAGCTGTTGAACACGATGGCGATAGAAAGCCCGATCAAACTGAAGAAGCGAAACTGGAGAAAGTTAAGCTGTACACTATGGCCAAGTACAACTTGAGTGAATCGGAATTCAACGATATTGTACAGCAAATCGAGACAGTTTCTTCGTCAAATACAGGACCAGAATGGAACTACCACGAAGCGGTATCTTTCGTGATTCAGTTGGTAACAACCATTGGTAAGCCAGAGTATATTTAATATACTTCCTTCCGACCCAAAACAAGCTTAAATAAACACGGAAATCGCCACTTATTCCTAGATATGAAAACGTCTTCAAGCCCTGAACACCACTGACTTTATTAAAGACCCAGGCGAGCTATCTCGGTGTTGTCTGTGGGGCCCTCCATTTAGAATGACGTAATTTCTAATTTCGGCAGTCTACACTCATTCTATTTCACATTTCTTTTTAGTTGGCACGATCTGAAACGATGTGACCCTGAATTTTATTCGATCCCACGGCGTCACGCAATTTTCTAAGCTGCGAGTAAGGCTCGCCGTGAATAGCCTGCTTGCCGCAAGCTACAAGTTTCCAATCAGCTTTATATGAAATTACGTGACTATACAAACGGAGAATTTAAAGTCCTCAGACCTCCTGAGTGTTAATTATTAATTAAGTCTAAAACGTTGCGGCGATGCAAATTTTTAGCCTACTTTGGTTTCGTTTTAGTTGACGTGACGTCATCAAATTTGAAAGTGTTATGCACGCTATGTTAGTCTTCGTCACGCGACGCGTCCAAGTCAATCCTCTTACACTCAATGCCCCCCTAGGAGGTACTTTACAAAGTTTTATAGGCGGAGGCTCCACTCCGAAGTCCAACCCCCAGATTTCTTTTTGAAAGCAGTTTGTTTCCAGCGTTTTACTGAAACAGGCTTGATAACTTAGTTGATTGAACCTGTACAAAACCATTTTCCAGGGAAATTAAGTCCCCAGGAAGTCTTCAACAATGGAAAATGGATACAATCCTGCCAACCATTCGGAATCAGTAGATATTTGAAAGTGTATTTTAAAGAGAACAGCATAATCAAGAAAAACGGCAGCTTAATCATTGGCCTTTATAGTTGACAGAAGAGTTTGCCTTGGCGGCAGAGACCCCAGAGCGGAGCCCCCAGTGAGAGAGGCAAAGCCGCAAGGAGTTGAAGTCGTCAGTCCTTTCCTTGCGGTTTCCCCGTTCGCGTTCGGGGCTCCCTGTCCGACGAAAGCCATTCGCGCGCAAGCCCAGGCCCTACATGGGGCAAGAATGGGAGAGTTAACGAAATCGTAAATGGCCTGGATGACCGAAAATATCTCAGCAGTATTTCCAGTGGGAACACTCTTTAGTTCTCTGTAATTGTGTCATTTTTCATTTGATAACCATGTTATTTTCTTTCTTCAGGATATGGTAATATCACTCCAGTGACAACAGGCGGGAGAGTGCTTTGTATATTCTACGCTTTGTTTGGCATCCCAATCAATATTTTGTTTCTGCAGTTCGTTGGAGAAAGAATGTTGTACGGCGAACAACGTCTTGTGACGAGATTTGAAAAAAGGTTTCTAAAACGGGAAGGCGAGCCCAAATATTTGAACGAAAAGTGCTCTTTTGTAGGCTTCGTCTTGCTGGTGATATTGTTACTTATAAGCGCCCGAACTCAAAAGGCAATTGATAACTGGACTTTCTTTGAAGGGTTTTATGCCTATTTCATCACATACACAACTGTCGGCTTTGGGGATCTTATCCCAGGGGAGAATCCAAAATCCGCATGGCACACAGCCGTTCGGGTCACATTCATCATCCTTGGTCTGGCGGCCATGTCGAACGTCATTAATGCACTGGTGAAATGTACCGAGTGCCTTCATTGGTTAACAACATTGACAGCTCGGTGTGGAAGGAATAAAAGTACCGACAAGCCCGTTGAAACGGAGAGAAGTGGTGAATTAGAGTTAAAAGAATATAATCAAGTGACAACGGCCTGAATAATGTAGGTTTTTTAAATGTATACAGAATTGACAACAAAATACACCTGTCAGTAAAAGGGGCACGAAAGCAAGTCACGCAAAGAGTTGTATTAAGAGAGACTTAGAGAAAAGTGAGAAAGTTGCCACGATATGTTAAACAATTGTCTTAACATTAAAGTTGTTACTAAAAAGGAATATATAATGTTTTAGCTTTCGATGCTGTTAAGCAAGCCGCAAACATCGATCAGTATTCAGGTATAGTCGTTTTATAAGGATATTGTTACTCCGTCCTAGGCTGAATATTCTTATTTTTCAGCAGATTTTAGGCTGAAAATATTCTTGTGAATATCTTAAATAAATAAAAAAATTGTGACAATTCTGTTTTTGAGTGTATTTGGTGTCAGGTTGATGTTTAAGTAATTTTGGAGCTAGCCTGCGCAGGCATTAAATAATGATAAAATGCGCACAACTTCTTTCAGAAATGTTGTTTGCATCGAACATACAACAAAGGCTGTTTTTGTTGCTTTTTGGCCAGTTTTGCCGTTTAGAGAAAGGAAGAATTTCATACGGTTTTGTTAAAAACATTTAACTGTATTGTATTTACAAATTTCCAACACACTAAATAATATTCCGTCTCGGGCTTATTCTTAAAATACTCTTAAAGTTTCGCCAATTTCAGCCTCGTTATTATTATTCAATATATCCTTATAAAAAGAGAGTTTATTTAAAAAACGGTTATGGTTTCAATATATGAGAACATTTTTTTGTGATGAATCCTTAACTCTCATCTCGGATCATTGAGACAATTTGCACTGTACCTTAAAACACGAATTAGTTAACTGTTAATAATAAATGGTCGTCAGGCGCCCGAAAAAGACATAATAATACCAATCTTTAAATCGCTAATTTACATAAAATTTAAACTTAAAAATTTTCGACAATATGCGAACAGCGGGATATCCGATCCTTCAGTTGCCCCTGACCGTTTAGCCGCCAACCATAAGTCGCAATTCAGCGTGAATCGACCCCTGACTGGCTAAAGACTAGGGGCTAATTGTCTTGGGGGCTAGACGACTCGCTCAACGTACAGCAAAACAGTACCATAAAGCAGGGACATATAACCTTAGCAGAAGACCTTAGCGCCTGTTTATATACATTTTTACGATTTTATATGCCACTGGCGTAAAGGGAGTTATATTTGTTTATGACATGAATATAACATGAAAAGATTGTATTGTTTGCAACTTCAGATGAATAAAATAGAGAAAAATGGAAAGAGCGACGACTTTCAATTTACACTACCCGGCGAGAGCAGCTGGTTTTCTGTTTACCATTGTACAAAAACAATCAACGGACTCACTGAAGGGAAAGAAAATGGAAGTAGATTATAGTGGTTAGGTTAAGTCGGAACACAGCACTACAAGAGCAAACAGACACATTCTAAAATGAGAACTTCTTGTTCGATTCTGGAAGAGTTGTTTTTGATCATAGTCTTCATTTTGCTTCGGCTCTTTCTGGATCGATATATCAACAATGAAGATCAACAATGTACGAACTTCACTGTATGGTGTCACACAAGTACAGTGAAGTTATGACAAATAACAAATCATGGCTACTTGTTATTGCGTTGTGAATGAAGAATCTCCTCAGTTAGACTGTGTTTCCATAGCAGCAATGTCAGCAAGACATTAGACCAAAATAGAGTGTGAAAGAAGACGATTTGACTTTAATTAAAACAGATGCTTTGAATCAGGGTTAAGAAGGTATTACAACACGAAACGACAATTGATAGAAATGAAAACAAAAGAATATTACCTATTAGCAGTTATCCAATTGTCATGGAAACAAAATAACTTACACTAGAGGCTGTTTACATGCAAATCGCGCAATCAGAGCGCTCAGTAAAGGCAGATGGCTTCGAGCGGAAAGGCATACACATTGCTCTATTTGTTTCTCCTCTGGCTAATTTATCTCACTATCGGCGTGTTCATATTTAAAGCTGTTGAACACGATGGCAATAAAGAACCAGAGAACACCAAAGAAGAGCTCCTGGAAAAAGTCAAGCTCGATGTAACGGCGCAGTACAACATGAGTAAAACGGACTTTGACAGTCTTGTCCAGAAAATCGAGGAAGCTTCGTCTTCGTCATCAAATGCAAGGCCCGAATGGAGTCTTATCCAGTCACTTTCTTTTGTCGTTCAACTCGTTACAACGATTGGTAAGCTAGTAAATTCTAAAACCGTGATAATCATTCTTTCTTTCTGTCTTATTAACCAATGACTAATCCTACGTTCGATAATAACAATTGAAAACTTAATCTACATCTGCCAATCTGATTTGCATTTTTTATCTTACATTTCTATCATGTACTTTGATCTTGATAATGTTGACATTTGGAGCCATCGTTCAACGTCGTTCTGTTTAACTATCGCTGATTTTCAGTCTCAATTATTTTGCAAATCCTTTCGTTTTTAGTAATCGCTGCTTATTTCAATATATTCTGTAGCTTCTTCTCATTGAAAATAGTTTCTCAACTTTGCCAAAGTATTAAATTGCAACTGCACCGGAGAAATTTGAACACGCAGCTTTTCTCCCTGTATGGTTACTCGTCATGTGGACGGAAAACGTTTTGAAAACGGAGCTTTTAGGGAACGATAGTGTTACGACACTCATTTTGTTTCCCTGACCGAGTTTTCCTCAAACTCAAATCCAAAATGCTGGGTGTTTAAATTCTCCGGCCTGGCGTGACCTTTGTCCCAAATCCTTATTAGCCTGCGATAAAACTCCCGCGTTTAACGATACTGAAAATATGCAGTCGTTTGCTGGTCTTTTCTCTCGACTTCTGTTCTAGATCTTCTTTTGTTCTTGAAAAGTCTACAAAATACCTCCAAATCAGTCGTTCTCGTTGGACATTGCAGGGGCGGATATGGGATTTTTCAAGGATGGGGGAGGCTGGCTGGTATATTTCTTGTGATCGCAATTTGAGAATGAAAATGTTTCAATTTGAGAATTGGAATATAATTGAAAACCGTTTCTCTAGAAATACTAGCAATGCCACAAAGTAGAAATTGCAATGAGGTACCTGTCCAAAGACTTTGCTTTTATTTCTGCACTACAATCAGTTCATAACCTTTGTCAAATTATTTTCTACTCTATATAAGGTAGACTTATTTCCTAGCTGATTAGATCTGTGTTCAGTGATTGATTTGTTCTTGTTTTTCCAGGATATGGTAATATCACTCCAGTGACAACAGGCGGTAGAGTGCTTTGCATATTCTTCGCTTTGTTTGGCATCCCAATCAATATTTTGTTCCTGCAGTTAATTGGAGAAAGAATGTTATGCGGCGAAAAATATCTCGTGACGAAATTCGAAACAAAGTGTCTTCAGAGGGAAGGCGTGCCAAACTATTTACATGAGAAGTGTTCTCTCCTTGGCGTTCTATTAGTGGTGATACTGTTGGTTACTTGTGCTGGAATTCATACAGTAGTTGACGGCTGGACATTTTTTGAGGGATTTTATGCGTTCTTCATCACATTTACTACCGTAGGATTTGGTGATTTGATTCCTGGAACAGTGGACGGAAAGATGGAGAGAGCGAATACAGTGATTCAAGTTACATTCATCGTTCTCGGCTTGGCGGCCATGTCGAATGTGATTAATGGGCTGGTGAATTGTTCCGAGGCGGGAAACCTCGTCGGGAAATTAACTGCGCGATGTAAGAGAAGAAGTGGCGTTGAAACGGCAGATGAAACAAAACAAAGTGGAGAGATGGAATCTTTAGATTTGCCGGCCAGATAAAAATCGTTCAAGTCCTTCCTAATAAGGGGATGACTAAACTTCTTCATTGGGCGGAGAAGGGAAACTTCAGACTTTCTGTTAATGACACCCAAAAATGCAAAATTTTTGCAACTGTTTTTTCCTGGGTGGAGAGTGCAGGGACCGCGGTGACCATTCTAAAGTGGTAGGATTAGACAAATAAGCAAAAGGGGTCGTTGATTTGGCGTTTTGTTACTTTCATGTGATAAAGTTCTTGCATTATCCATGTCATCTGGCGCACTAAAAAATCAATCCAAGCAAGAAAGAGGTCGACTATGGCCCTACTTGAGCCTCCCGGCCTGCGGTCCCTGGAGAGGACAGGGCTCAAACCCAGAGTCCAGACCAACCTCGTTCTCAGGGACTTTTCCCTGGCTTGGGGGCGGGGTGGGTTCCGCATCTAGGTGTGGTCAGTTGCGTCCGAATGTCAGCAAAACAGTCATCGCTCACAAGACGCATTTAATAATTATTTCTTGATTTCTAGAGGATGAGTTACAAGTTATGCATACATCTTGTTCTAAACGTTAAACGCGACACTAGCCTGTGCGTTATGTGGGTGGTACGATGAAAAAAAAGGGAGGCGAGGCTGCAAGAATAGGAATGTGGGCGAGTTACACTGGTTCGTTAGAGCAAATCTTTGCGATATTACACATGAAGTTTCACCACCACTGATAAATAATTAGCACAAATATTGTAGCTTGAATCGACAGATTCAAGCTACAATATTTGTGCTAATTATTTGAATCGACAGATTCAAGCTCCTGGACTTAATCCATCTATCTGTAAATCCATACCAACCACACTGACTTATATTTGAAACTTTATAGCCGACCTTAAAATTGACTAACCCGCTGTCCAAGAAAACTAGACTTGTCACACTCTTATGCAATAGAAATACGATAAACAAATAAACTAAGGGGGTATTCACTAGCTAACATGGCGACCATCTGTTGACCAACAAAAATGTTGTGTATCCTATAATTGTTTACACGAACCTCAAATCGACCAGTTTGACTAATAGACGGATCGAAACCGACCTCTGACTGATGACAAACTTAGCATGAGTCTGTCAGACAATATTATCATAGCAAAACTGACCAATCAGGTCAGGCGAGGAGGGGAGGCACATTGGGCGAGAAGAGGACGGTACATTGGGAATACGATATTTTTACCCCTTAAATATGAAAATATACCCGGGTATTTTGGTGTACTTGTATTCTCATTTGTGATATACAATATATAGTACGTTTTGTTTTCTTAATTTTGCGTGTTTGAGAGAAAATATTCTAAAACAAGGAAACTTATCACAAATTAAATATAAACTGTGCTATCTACATTGCTAAATGACTAGCTACAATAACTCTTCACATTACAGTGTTTATGATAATCCTGTTTAAAATAGAACGCACCTGCAAAACGTTAACACAAAGAAATCGATAAAGAAAAATACGGAGGCCATTTTGGTGCAAGAAAAGTTCAAGTTCAAAGTTCAATTAGTATTATTATTTAGAAGTGTTTTGTTAAAGTGTTAGTATTGTAAGCACTGCCAGTATTGTAAGTAAAGTTATAAATAAAGAATTAAAACAATCAAACCATTTAAACAGAAAAAACTTGACAGCAAAACAAAAAGTGTCGAGGAAAGCTGGAGTATACCAGACTACACCAGAGACACCAAGACCAGATAAACTGGTTATAAAGATATTTATATTAAGGGGAAAAGCGTACGCGATTTGTAGCATTGTCAACAACGAAGTAATGCTAATACTGTAAGTAGATACTGTTAGTATTGCAAGCAATGTTGCCACTGTATAAGTAAAGTTAGCATTGTAACTGAATAAAGAAAGGAAAAAACAGAACCATCTAAACCATTTGAACCAAGAGGTTTCATAGCAAGACTAGGAATATTGGGGAGGAAGGCTGTTAAACTGGTTACAAAGATTTATATCGAGAGGAAAATAAGTTAACAGTCACATGACGAGGCCCTACTAAATGACGAAGGCTCAATTACGTGGATCCAGTGTAAACTGGTTTAACTAGATTGGAAACCGGTTAACACGAGACCTTTATATGGAAAAGAAAATGTAGAGATAAAGTCCAACAGCGAGGATGATAACGACATTAATATTGAGGAAGGTTTCGGCGTACGGATTCCGTTCCAGTGATGTAATCATGGCGAGTCGTTCATGCTGTTCATGAGCAGCTTGCTTGGCTTCTTCAGTTTCAGCGTCATAACCACAAAACCACGAGTAGAAACGCTTAAGTTTGGACTCCGGTTTATGCCCTGAAAGATAAAAAGATGCATATGAGGTCTGGTTGACACTGTGATATAACGATACAATGACATAATGACATAATCGGTTATGTCGATAGTGTGAACATTGACATAAAGAAATAAGGAAAAGATCTGATTTTTTCCTATGTCATCATCTTCATACTGCTACGTTGCTATTATGTCAAGATACGTCCAGTCCTTCTGATGTCGTTTAGTTTACGTCGTTTTGTCGCTAGAGAGACATAGGCTTACGGAGGCAAAGCCGAGCCAACAAGGAATACTGATCTCTTCCTATATGGAATGATAGCGGTTAGCTATATTTGCTGATTTGCTCCCATAAAAATACCTCCCAACCATCAGAACCTGAGAGTAAATTTTACTGTAAATTGTGATGGCATTTGGTTTGGTTCCCTTAACAAAGCGTGAACATCAATTCACGATCATCAGTTCTCACTCACTGAATGAATGACTTTTGGGTCTTGCAGCCACTGCCGGAGTCGTTTCAGTCACATCGTGCTCATTCTCAGCACCGGCTTCCTCTACTTCTTCTTTTTCTTCTCGTCCTCCTGTTTTCTTTCCTTCCTCAGCTTCTTCTCCTTCACCTTCCTCAGCCGGAAGATCTTGCATTTCGATCTCTTCGTCTCTGGCCTCTTCCATCACGTCAGTCTCGGATGGTTTCTCGTGTCGAGTCCACCACGTCAACCGAGCTACCTGCCAGTGAAACCATTCACACGACAAGTCAAGAAGGTCAGAGTAATAAAGAAAGTAGGTACAAATAAACTCTAACTAAGGAACCAGCCCCAAAAAACGCTAGAAAGCACGGGATTTGCTGCCCTACACTTCCTATGGAAAGACTTTGCGAAGACTGCCGGAAAGTTACTGAGTTAAAGCTTTGAAAAGCAAGCACGGATCCATTCATTTCAGCAAAAGCATAACGAGCCAATCAGGACTCAGGGAAACAACAAGTGACCAGTAACAGACGCGGGAAAATGATCCAAGAGTGGCAAGCGCGGGAAAATACGCGCCAATCGGTAAGCGCGGGAAAACATAAACGCAGCAGAATGAGTATCAAGCTTGGGAAAATCTGTAATTGGCGGCGTGGGCAGGAAAAGCTACTCTATAGCTTCATACAAGAAAAGAAAATCACACAATAACATAAGAATATATGTGTTTGTTTTACTTACATTTCCTTCCTTCATTGGTTCCGTAAACAAGCTGACAACTACAATGGTGATAACCGTGATCCAGAAGAGAATCAAAGCAAAGTACATGTAATGGACCTTGGCGATGATTGACGGGCGAGTGTCTTCCTCACCACATCGAGGCTCCAGGTGAGTGAAGTCCAGGATCATACGAATGGCACCCACAATGAATCCCACAATCATACCACAGAAAGCACCCTGAAAAAAAACAGAGCAAAAAACGTCAATTCGTCATCGACACGAGCTTCTTGGGAAAAAGAAATCAATGTTAAAAGGTTTAAACTAACCCTATATCTGGAGCGTACCTAGTGGAGGTCCTGGGGTGCCCGTGAGCCCCCTTTTTAAACCTTTTTTTTTTAATCAAACAACTTTCACCAGTTGGCGAAAACGAAAACAATTTGACAAAGTGTGATCCCCCCTCCCTCTGGCTACGCTTCTGTATATCGATTCTTATTGACAGAACTAAAACAAGACAAACAACCAAATAACAAACATACAAACCATTTCTGAGTAGCAAGGGCATTATTAGTTTCTGAGGAAACTGTTGGGAACACGAGCCAATAGGCAAGTGTTTCTTCAGCTCTTTCTAATTTTCCCACACTTTCACGAGTGTTTCTTTAACTTAACTTTTTTTCATAAAAAGCCTATAGCAAATGACGAACGTGATAACGACAACTTTTCCGTGTTTATATCGAGTTATAAGCACGATTTTTAACCAATAAGCGCTTGTATTTCCTTTAGACTATTTTTTGGCTTATTTACTATGAAGGCGGTAACCCTTTGCGTTTTCATTTACCTTTTCTGTTGCCTTAGTCCAAAGAATGGCAATCAGATAAAGAGCTGCGATTGGAGGAGAGAAATATGCACTGACAGCTTGTATGTACAGGAAAAGCTGCCCTCCCTGTACATTCTGCACAACTGGAATCCACAGGATACCTATCCCAGTCATTATGGCAACCATGATCCTAAAAAAACACATAAAAGAGGACAAGAAACAAATGAAAAAACACAAACAAAGAACATGGAGCCCATTCCATATATTCCAAATTCGAAGAGGAGAGATAAAAAGTAAAAATACAAATGCATGTAGCATACTCCTTTCACGCTATAATCTAAGAATAAACTACCTTCCCACAATCATGAGTTCCCTCACTGAAGCCTTTGTTCGGAATCTGCCATAGACATCGATAGTGAACAGAGTACTAGCACTGTTAAAGATGGACGTCAAGTCACTCATCAGTGCCGCCATCATGACAGCCATCATCAGTCCCCTGAGACCTGAAGAGTGTGATCAACATTTAACTTCTCAATAAAAAATTAACATGTTTTCAAGTCATCATTCTTGGTACATGGCATCTGCAAAACAAAATCTAACTCCTGTTGGGTCATGTTGGGAGTAACCCATGCCAGACATTCAATTTAAGGTAAGAAATGAACTCCCCCCCTTCAACACTCTCAACTGGAATTGAGAGCAGGTGACATTGGCGAGAGGCAAGCATTTACCTCACAATACCAGAGGACTAGACTAATAAATATGTCTGTTGGATGTCATTTATACATGTAACAGCAATAAATGCGAATACAATGTGGGATTAACACAATGAGTGGTACTTAAAAATTTTCTCAAGATTGAACACAACTTTTAATATCATAACTAGTGTAAATCCTTAAGCCTTCAATTACTCATTATTATTATGTGGCTTGTGTTTGTAGGTGATATAACGCATGCTTTGATTGGCTACTTGTCACTGAATTGTAGGGTATTATTCTCCTGTAATGCCCACGGGCCGATTATGGGCTTGCGTGCACACTATTGGATGTAAAGCGATCACTTCCACCAGCTTTGGCATTTTTGCTTTATTTCTGTGTGCCATATAATAAACAACTTAATAACCTTGACTCTTTGGTCGTACCAGAAAATCTCAAAACTCGGCCTGCCGTATTGGCCTCTCTATCGCTTGGTCAATACGACAAGGCCTCAGTTTGAGATTTTCCGTAACGACCTCACTCTCGGTTATTAAGTAGTTACTTTAGCATAAGACTGTGAAATGTTTATTTGCGTATTTGTGCAGTTATATAATAAAATGCAAATTTTGTATTTATCATGCACTTAAGGTCATAGCTTACCAGTGGGCATCAGTTTGAGAACAAGCTCTGGGTATGCAATATTGGTGCAGGCAACCTCACTGCCACAAATCTCCATGCACTTCTCTGGAACACTACAAGCAACTCGGTCTGAAAAGTAAGCAGGAAAATAAGCCAAGGGAAAAACCCAAAACTAAGCCAGTTAACAACAATGATAAATGTACAGTCATATAGTCCACTTACTATTGAGAGAGTTGCGTTGATGGGGTTAAGCTGTGTTTCAGCAAAAAAAAACTTTCTTAAAAAACAATTTGTCGCCAAACTAAACAAAACAATCCAATAATTGAGTGCAGTAAAACCAAAACCAAACCAATCACTTACCAAAAAAAAACTACTCAGCCAACCACAAATTCTAGTAAAACCAAAACTAAAGTAACTGTCAGATTACTTTCAACACTTGGTGAAAAACTGCTCATAGCTGAGAAAATAGCCTTCCAGCAAAGATTTTAATTGCTCGCCAGCCACCATTTTTCATGAGACCTGGAACAAAATTTGCATCCTCAATTTTTCTCAATCACTTGAATGCAGGGCTACCAAGCTTTCCATTTACAAGATGGCAGATGTAGTACACGGAAAGAGAACACTCTGAAGAGGACTCGTTATAGTGGCACTGATACTCAAGGTGGTTAGGAATTTACTCCAAACTTATCTTTCAGACAGTTTCATATGTTTCAGATATCAAATGAATGAAATGATTGTATGTGTGTCACCTAAAACTGTTAGTTGTTCTTTACCAAGTGATCCCCCAACAAAATCCAGCTGGCAATCACTTCTTTCCCAACCAGCAAATTTCACTGGCAGCTGGTGCTTAACGACAATCCTGGTTTAGATAATAATAATAGAGATCTTGTTGCCCCTTCATGCAGAGCTTTTGTTTACCTTGAAAAGGACCTGTTAAAGTATCTTCAATCTACTTCTTTCCCTTCCCTTCAGCTGCCTTCCCAGGTGACAAACCTACCGTAACCTCCCCACCCTTACCTGGTGACAACACCCTGCTGATCATTCCCGGCATAACCAGGGTAAAGAGAGGCAAGACCTTAATGTAGCCAGCCAACAAACAGCCTCCCTGAGCATGAGACAAACTCTTGGCAGCAAGAGCTCTTTGAACGATAACCTTGTACGACAGAAAAAAAAAACAACGAATGAATTTTATGATAAAGCTGTGAGGCATCTGACTTGACCACCATGCAGGATAAATACAGGAAGCTTGCAGAGCTCAAAATAAGACTAAGAGTTGCTTGAGGTGTGGCCAACGGCAACTCTAGCTTCTTGAGTGCTCTCTAAACTTCATGATGCATATGTAAAAGCATGACATTATCAAATGAATATAAGGCAAAAAAAAAACACTTGAAAAGCAAAGGTGACTTTGCTTACACAAGGAGGGTGCGTTGCTGGATTATGAAACATGCTAACATGTACTGACTTTGATAGAAATGGTTTGACAGCCATATCAGAATGGGTTTTAAAATATGTTTAAACTACCTACCACCCTGTCCTACAAACAGTGTTTAACTCAAGCTGTAGGTTTGATGTACATGGTTTTTGTCATAGATAAGATTTGTCATAAACCTGTTGAATGTGGCAAATGTTTCTATTTAAACAAGCATTTAAAGTTTATTATAGCTGAACTAGAGTTTAAATTTCACAAACTAAGCCCACAACACAAACCTGGTCAGCACACCAATACCAGATGGAGGCAATGGTTTGTCCAAAAATAAACCCCGCCCATGGCATGTCAGAATTGAGAGGATCTCGCAGCATGACAAATGAGTCATCTCTTGGCCGACCACAGCTGCTGTTTGAGTAGAGGGTGTCGTTTGATACTGCCATCATATACTTCTCCTTCAGTCCCTCATAACCACCAATTTCTGAAAACCCTACAGCAAAAGGAATTGTCAAACACTGTTATAATGGACATCATAATAACTACGGAGTGATGGCAATTGAATAATAGTGCTCACCATAAATATTTTATGGAAGTTGGTTTATGCATGAAAATCGAGAAACAAGGCCACTATCTTGGGGAAACTTAGCAGCCAGGCAATATACATGTGACGGCAAGGAATTCAGCATGAAGTTTGACCGGAAGTCGGCATGAAGATTTGAATGCACTTTTTGTTTCTACTTGTTGTATCTTTGTTTCTCCTTGTGTTTTCCAGTACAGCTCCATTTTGACCTCCTGCCAAACTTCACACATAGCTCTTTGACATCATGCATATTGCCTGGCTGCTAAGTTACTCTAAGATGGTAGTGTTGTTTTTCAATTTTCATGCTACTTTAGTCAAAGATTTCATAGAATTCAGAAGCACATTGGAAGCTGAAATTTTGGTGAGTGAATGATCATTATATTAGCTTTCCTTTGGCGAAAAGAAAAAAGCACCAATTTTTGAGTGAGCGTCTCGTTTATGGAAAAGTAACCTGATAAAGAAAGTCCTAATCTGACAGTTAAGACGTGCTTCCCATATACCCAAAAGAAAAACTTAAGCTTTTTTTGGTTGCAGTCTTTCAGTTGCTTAAAACCAAATGCAGGGACCCTTGATCTAAGAGTGGTTTGGATAAAGCATCTGATGATGATGATGATAATGATGACACCATAAAAATATAATTTTATTTTGTGGCACAAAAAACAAAATTACCAAGTCCCATGACTGTTAATGATCCTGTAACCATCAGAAAGGTGCAGAGTGTGTCTGTGTAGATCACTGCCGTAAGTCCACCTGTTAAGATTGACAACAAACCAGAACGTAAAAAAATGGGAACAGGGCTAACAGTCCACCTATCTTTAAATATCTCTGTTTCTGATCAAGAGTATTTGCAAGACAGAAATAGTCATACTTTTGCAACTACCATGAACAAAAAGAGGATACAAAAAAGTGTTATCAGTCATGGATGGGGTCTTAAAGTTGTATGGCAAAATATCCTTAGCCTCCCTACCCACGTGTTACATGCCAAGAAGCCAAATAAAGAATATAACATTGAGACTGACCAGTAATTGTACAGAGGCATGTCATTCCAAGCATCAACAGAATCGCCAAATAAAGGTTCCATCCAAGAGCTAAGCGAATAAACAAAGCTCCAGAAAATAAATTAACCTGAAATAAATAATTGACAAAACAACAGATTAAATCAGTTTCAACCGTCAACATTCCATAATCAATGAATTAAAGAATAATTTTTTGGGGGGTGGGAGAGGGCTTTCATTCACACTATGCACGACATGGCTGCTGTGCTTAGTCCTCATAGTACAGTCCCTTAGTAGTAAAATAATTTCTGTGACACCCAGTCATTAAGCACACGATGCAAAATTTTGATAAAGAATAAGCCCTTCTAAAAATAATTGCGTCCTAGCCCCAAATTTGAATAGCAAAATGTTTGTTCAAGTATATACAGTACTCAGAAACTAGTGATTTTAATTTAACAACTGTAGAAATGTTTTATGCTTGATCTGGAGAGTTCCACCATGCATTATCATTCATCATCATTTTCAGCACCACTTCAAAATATAAACCAAATACCATATTTTTTTTTTACCAGTCTAGGACCCTAACAATCCACACATTATACATGGGAAGAGTGAGGTGCCGTTCATGCACAAAATATACACCACTGGTACATGTTGTAAACTTACGGAAATTTTGGTGAAGATGTACAATAGAAGTGAGACAACTGAAAGCCACATTCTCAGTCTTTTGCCACCGAAGCGACGGCAAATGTATTCTGGTAAAGTGCAGATCTAACGAAAAAAAATATGTTTCATTATTTTAAATTGCTAAATATTATTGAAACACTCATAAATATGGGTTTACAGGAAAATCCCTTGGCTATAAGTCATTCATAGCATATAAGTAATAGTAGATGGGACTGGTTCTAAGCCATAATAAGGTCACATATGTCTAATACCCCCAAGACCTGAGAGATAGACAAGACAAGATACCAAGACCTGAGTCGGGTTGTCTTCAACCACAGACAGATTGACTTCGATCGCCTGGAACCAAGTGTGCTACACATGAAATATACATCGTTCTTAAAGCTATACGCATGTAACATTGGTCGTTCTTGAAGCCACAAGGCGAAAGAAGCTTGCCACACATGAAACATACGTCATTCTAAAAGCCATGCTCATGTAACAATCATCATTCTTTAAGCTCCGAGGCGAAACAAGTGCACTTATTCGATTCGATCAGTGTGGGCATATTGAACAACCCTCAATAAGTTGGAGCAATTCAGCTTGTACTTACCCCACCAGCGATGTAGACAGGTAAAAATACCCAGCCAAGCAACTGCAGAAGAATTATTGCCTTAAAAGCAAAAGAGAGATTAATCACTGAACTCAACAACATGTTCAAAGCCACAAAGATTTAAGTGAAACATCAATGCATCATAGTTAAAACTAATATTTACATTGAATTCAAATGCTCCAACTCCTATTCCACCAGCAGCTCCTGATCCTGCCAAGCCAATGAAGTGTTCACTGCCAATATTACTTGCAAACAGTGATGCACCAACCTGCACCAAACATCACTTATCATAAACTTCATAACAGCTACTGCACTGTAACAGATGTAATGTTGGATGTATTCTTAGATGTAATTTATACACGTATAATTTTAGTTTTTTTAAATTTATATCATGTTTCACTAATATTTTGTCTGCTGTTCCTTAGGTTTGGTAACAATAGATGTGTTGGTGTGGCTACTGCTTAATATCTAAGGTCCGAGTCTTTCATTTTATGTCTATGGATTTGTATGTGCTGACGTTTATTATACTTATCATGGCAAAATACACAATTAAACCCATGAGGGAAAGAGGACCCTTAAATGAAAATAGGGGGAGCTCAGATCAAGTGTTTTGGTCTCCATTATGGTGCTCTTAGCTGTCAAAGCAGTAATTAGCATGCACTTGAAGAAATAGTTAAAAACTCCTCTCATTTCCGTTTTAAGTGGATGGTGGCTTTTATGGGTATGAGAAGGAAAGATTTGAGTATTTTTTTTAAACTAACAGTGTAACAAAACCTAACAGTACTTGCAAAGACAACAAAACTCTACCAAACATTTGACATGTGATAAAACAAAGTACAGCATTTAAATAGTTAATCCAGCTCCACTTACTGGAAGCCATGTCATAAATCTCCCAGCCAAGAAATACCCGCTGACAGTACCACGATTAGACTTGAACATGGCCTACAAGAAATTAAGGCCAAAATATTTTAGTCATGTATGTATAGGGTTTTCAAAATATTAACCAGGGGAAATCCTGTCACAAGTATATCTTTGACCTAATGAATTAAATAAAGAAATCAGAATCTTAGGTACTGTTTCCAGGCCCATATTTTTTGGTCTAATTGAAGAGTTTGAACAGTACCCTCTTTGTTTTCTGTGAAGAACAAAAATGTGGGAAGAGTACAGCAGGATTCTCCTCTGAGGACAAGTACTATACCTGGATTTCACACATCATGAAAAAAACAACTACAAAACTATATGGAAGCAATCAAACTCTTCAAGCACACAAAATGACATAGAAAAATAAGAGACCATCATATGATTAAAACTACAGTAGAACAACTGGCAGCTATGCATTAGTGGTGATAGCTGGTGTATTCCCTCCCAGCATTGCTTCTAAAAAATTAAAATCATTGCAGTAGTTTTCTTTTCTGAGAACAAATACCCGTTTGTTTTCTTCTTTTACTTATTTCTCTTTTTTGGTGAAGTTTACAGCTTTTTCTCTGATGATTATAACACTTTTGAACATTCTGGAATGTTCTGGGATGTTTCTTGTTCCATTTCTTGTTGCTTGAGCTTTCTTGTTCTGGTCCATTTCAGACAACTTCCTTAGGATCACCAGAATTTTTGGCTGAATGGAAAATGCCTACTATGTTGAGTAGTACTGGCAAATTATCTGGGAATCCCGAATGATAATAATAATTTCCCAAAAATGAAAATTGTACTCACCAAACAGGCAAGTGATCGATGATTTGTACTTTATTTGTACTGTAACGGGTTATTTGTACAACAACAAGAAATTATTATTTAACCCTTTTTTTTTGGGCAGGGGCAGAAGGACGAAATCTGTTGCTTTAAGCATTAGCCTTAAGAGCGGTTTGTTACTTCCCCCAACCCCTCCCTTAATGTACCAAAAGAAAGTACTGGACTTTAACATTTGTGTTTATCCTAAGATGGGATCTGGGTACTATTTGTAGTTCCATCTTTTGGAATTGAAGTGATTTTCTGCCGTTGATCCATCATTCCAACTTTTCAGATTTGGAGTGATTTTCCACAGTTCTATCATTCCACTGTTCCATCTTTCTGCCATTCCGATTTTAGGGTCGCCCAACGGACAAGTTGGCGAAACGACGGGCATTCGATATAAACAAAGTGTTTGGTTGTTATCTTCTACCACTTGCCGCTTGTTCCTGCATGATCGTGCTAAGTGCATTTTTTTTCACTTTGTTACACACGAGCGTTTAAAATATTAATGATTATTGGCTAGCATCTTATTGATTGGAGCGTATGTTGGTTTCTTGTGCAGGAAAATAAACACACGAAACGTGTTCGCATTGCAAAGACTAGTGCACAGACTTATAGACTCGAGTTGATCACGGGAAAGGTTAAAGTTCTTCTTTCGAACTGTTTACAGTCATACCGGGGTGGAGGGAGTCATCTTGAAAGTATGCGTAAACAACCGCATGCTTAAAATGCGAATAAATAACAGGGAGGTTTTGTAAGATTAAACGCCTTAAGTCGGAGTAACTGCACTTGTCGAAACCATCTGTAGAATGAAACAAAACAACCGACTCGTGCATGAGTCTCTGTTTGGCATGCTGTTTTCGTGATTGCCTGCATAGTTTAGCTTACGTACGCACGGAACATCTTCTAACAAAACGACTCACATAAATTGCAGGATTTCATTCATTCAACAGGTGCGTGGCATTATTGAGAACAGCTTTGAAACGAAATAAAACAATCTCGACAATGGACAAACAGCCGATCAATTAATGACCTGTCGGTGGGTGTGATGTGGATCGATTGTGCGAACTTAACGGTCTTAACGTATATTAATATACTTACGTAGAGTCCCACTCCAAGAATAACAAAGAAATACAGAACAACTATGACAATATCCCAGGGTTCCAGCCCAGGTGGTTTGTACTGAACTTCAGCCATCTTGCTCGGTTTATAGCTGGTAAAATTTAGCCTCACACAATAATAGAAGCTTGGATGATGATGATTGGCTAATTCTAAAAGCGCGCCATAAAAACAACTGCTGATTGTTTTTTTTTTGCAGTTAGACTTTTGAGCTGGGTACTGGGGTGAAGCTACTGGGGTGGGGAATTTACCCGGGGGGGGGGGGCTACTCCCTTTTATGGGCTATATAGGTATGTGCGGCCCCAAAGGGCATGGTTTTTCAGCCGTTTGGGTCATAAATAGGGTATCGATTTTTGCACTTTAGTCTTCAATTTGGTTTTTCTTTTAGAAGAAGCTACTTTTTCATC
>OMLO01001235.1_pt1 | contig 19246 bp, 21 predicted proteins | sample 1674811 | NCBI WGS metagenome assembly OMLO01 (sample SAMN06265003, study PRJEB25207) | coral metagenome | isolation source: Coral host | place: Mexico:La Bocana,Puerto Morelos, Mexico | collected 2008-11-13 | reverse complement strand
AAACGTCCCCAACCATTTTTTCCAACGAACATGGAAGATGGAAGTGGCGAACCCACCCCGGTTAGTTAAAGATCGGCATGGGAAAATTTCTTGGATGTTTTGATCGCATCCCCCCTCAGAGTTTTCTCAGGATGGGTGCCAACAGGAGAGCACCATTCTCCAGACACTGCACTATATATATATATAGACATAGAATAGAAGCGGTTGGCAATACGTGATACATTCATTTTTCAAATTAGTATGAACTTTATATATTATATATGCCCACGATAAGATCGATTCCGTAGTGACCCCAGGGTCAGTGACGTTGCCCATAGTTTGCTTTGTGTTGACTCCATAAAATATTAGCGTTTTCTAGAAGGTTTGTACATGAGTTTGTGCTATTTTTCTTGATTCTACAACGGCATGCGGCATGGGGAAAACCGTTGAAAGTTCTTTCCTAAACAGTGTTCATTTGTTAAGTTTTGATGGCTCCAATGGCAGGCCGGACCAGTTGTAAACCACTGAACCACTCAAAACCTCCCAGCAGGATTTTTTTTTCCGCTATTTTGGCTTCACCCTTGTCTACACTGATAGACTTTGATTCTTTTAGAGTTGATAAGAATTCGATTCTACCTGATGGTGGTGGGTGGATTCGGCTTGTTTTGGCATTTGGTACCATCCTAAGGTGGCAGTATGGTTCCGAACTTTCGCAACGATGCCTTGGCCATGCATGCGGTGCTCAAAACGGAGCTCAAGAACTTGAATGGAAAGCAGAGCTTGCAGGTAAAATGACCTTTTTGGGGAATTGGGTGTTGTTCCAAAAGGTATTTTAGATATGTTTATGTATATATTATGTTAACATTACCAAACATACATAATTGGAACATATCTAACACACATCTACGTTTTACCAATGTTGTTTTCTGTGATTTTTGGTTGGGATTTCAAGAGACTTGTTCGGTTTTTTAGACCCCTGTAGAATTGATGCCTCGCAGACATGTGGAGAATGTAGAGGATGATGAACATCATCAAAAAATATTTCCTAAATTTCATAAACCGATCCACTTGCAACTAGAACTTTTCCACTTTCTATCCAGTACTGTGGGTTTAAGTTGTTCACTCCCTGCAACTGCTGCCATAAAAGGGATCAACAAAAATGCCATGGCGTATTGTGGATTCCTCTTCCTCTAGTTCTGATGGCGAATCTGATTCAGATGATAGCGAACCAGTGGAGGACAGGGATTTTCATTTTGAGATTTTTTCTTGATCCTTACTCCCCGTATAATTGGTTTTCTGATCCAACAACACCAGGCGCTCAAACTGACCCGGCTTCAAAAGAACTATGTGGAGATTGGGGACATGTTTTTGCGGAAATCTGGATCCTTGGCTGCCTGCTTTTTTTCTGTTTCGTGTATGGCGCAACTGGCTGTCAAAGACTTTGGTGGCATATTCCATCAATCAAACTGTAACTCAGGAGTGGGCCCATGGATCATGAAGCTGAAAAGGAAGTTCACTTATGCTTCAGATTGTGACCTGCCTGCAAATTTACCTTGTTTTGGAATCGCCCAGAACCCCACTGAACTCAATCAAATAGATAGAATAGAATACTCTATGAAAACATCTGGATTCAGGCAGTGGTGCAGATGCCCCATGGATGGCTCTTGAAATGCTCTGGCGTGGCATGGGACTGGACCCTGACGAGCATCTTCAATACATGTCTAGCCCTCAAACAAGTAAGTAGATCCGAATTCAAGATTTCAATTCAAACACACTTATGTCCCCAAGGTCTTCCAGCGAAATCTGCAAAGCAAAACGGCGGTTCTTGAAAGCTAATTTCCCTTGCCAGCAGTTTCTCGGCCTGGTTTGCTTTTGAGATGTTAGTGCCAGCAGAACTTTTTTTGGTGATGAGGTTAGCTGATGATGTGCTGACGAAGGATGTCAGCCATCTCCGCAACAAAATCTGCGCATATTGCTGTGGATTTCCGTGTACCCCGTATTCGTTTTTACATACGGGCACGTCTTTGCTGCAAGACGCCAACTGCCAGCAACTTTTCCAGATTGTGAGAAACTGCAAGCGGATGCTTCCAGCCGTTTCTGGATTGCACATTAATTTCCTGCAAGTTCTTTTTTCGGACATGCCATGACAACAATGCAGCTTGAAACATGTAAAAGGTTTCATAGGTATTGAAACTAAAACCTGCATCTGAGATCATATTGTTGGAGAATGTGATCGGATTCTTGAGAGTCTATGAGAAGGTTTGGAAATTTCTTCAAAGGAATCTTCCACAGCATCTTGGTAGAAAAAACGCATGTTGTGTATCTAAGTGTTCAATCAAGTCAGTTACTGACATGGGTGTCCTGGCTGACATGGGTGTCCTGGCTGAAGGTATGAGTTTGCAAAAGCGCGTCTGAGCCCGTATCTTGGACTGCACTTTTGTCATGATGTGCAGTTGGCTGCCCATGCAAAATAGTGATTAAAAACATTTTTTTTCAAATCCAAGGCATGCATTTGGTGCACCACTATCCAGGGAGCGTCTCTACATGATCTTTGTGCGAAAGGATGTGCTTTGCAACGATGCTAAAACTGCAGACTTTCAACAATTCATCTTCGACCGGCTGACTTTGATGACAGAAACTCCTGGAACCCGCTGGTTTTTTGTCTTGAGGAGAAATGCATGTTAGCTTTAAAATTTATGATGCTATATGGTGCATTATGGTACTGTTCATGTCTAATTCTGCCACCGCTAGAATCCCAAGCCTATGATAGCAGCCAAGGCCTGATTTATTGATGCCCAATACTCACTGGGCAGTGATGCGTGACATGGATGCTCGCGATGCAGCACGCAGAAACAATGCTGATAAGTGACTTGTCTTACTACTAAGCTGATAAGTGACTTGTTCAAATTCAAATTTAATATATAATAGCATATAGTAGCATGTTCCCAACTTAGGCCTATCAATCCAAATGCCAAATGGATCAAACGGCACAGAAAATGGGCTGAGGAGAAGGAGGTGGGCAAATCCCATCGCCAAAACAGTTTTTTATTTTCATGGTAAGAGTTCAAGCTGAATACTGCCAAACCTGATGCAGGTGGATATCAGAGAGTCACTTGGGCTCTTCTCGAGGATGTATCCACAGGCCTCTCGGATGGTGACAACCACCAGGGAAATGCAGGCTGGTTTGGGTGGAACTACTCGTAGATGCAATATAGATGATGCATGCCTATTTCAACCCACTGCCATGTTTATCATTTTTGTGCCAGGCCCTTGATTTGATCTGTGCGGTGAAGGGGGGCGTGGTGGCTGCGAACACGAGCCAGAACTTGGGCGTTCTTCCATGCACCTTCAATGTTGAAAAACCTTTGATGTGTCTCACGTTTGGTACTGAGGATGATTTTCCTTTCTGTCACGCAAAAAACCTTTACAACTTTACACCTTTTCCTCTTTGATGTTCCTATTTTTCTGATTGCTGAGGCCAGCCGGAAAGTTCCTTACCACAACCCATTCAAGGTATCTTCTTGGGAGAGAATGCATGTTACTTCAAGGAATGCCAGTGCACCGATTAGATCTCACGGTGTGCTCCGAACGGGCGCCTTAGCTGCAAGTTTTTGGTCTTGTCATTCTTCAAGACCTTAGCTGCACATGGCACTCCATTTGAGGTGATGCACTCATTGGCGGGCAACTCGATGCATGTCCGATGTGTTATGGCATGCATATGTGCGGCTATGCAGGCAACAGATCCTGCTCTACTTGAGGCTGTGCTGGATTGACAGTGCGTTGGTGTGAAGGTGTTGTGAGGAAAAGTGATGCCGCATTGCAGCTAACTTCAATGTGCACTTCTTTTTCATGTGCGATGAACTGCTACCAAGTTGGAAATCATGCAATGCTAGTACTGATGAAACTGACTGGAATGAACTGTTTTGACAATATTTAGGTTTTCAGGCATTAGTCGAGCCATGCCCCTTGCCCGTTGGGATGAAGATGCTAGTTGTGAAAGCAGTGATGGGGCGGAGCTTCAAAAGAAGTTCTCATGGCGATATGATCCAACAGAAAGTTCTGAGAAACTTGTCTGTCATAAATTTCAACCATCGCCTACCAACACTTTTGAAATTATGTCCTCCAAATCCATCAAACTTGGCATACCCACCCACAAACCCTCCAACTGAGGAGTGGCTCTGAGGACTCTGAGGCAAGCACTGACTCTGCTTCAAGTGGTTCGTCTTGGAGCGATGATGAGACTGCCTCAGCGGCATATGTGGATCTATCACTTCAGCGTCTACAGTCGCTGCATGCAGTGCAGAGAGGATCACATGTGAAACCAAACACGAAGTTTGCAAAAGGTGGTCTTTCAAAAACACGTTGCAAGAACATATTGCAGAATCCTCCATGTTCCTGCAAATGTTCAATGCCGCTTCGGATTCTGATCATGATTTGCGAAGCTTTCTGGCACCTTTGTAAGGGGGGCCAAGATTCGTTATTGTGGAGCATTCAAAAGGAAGCTGGTCCAGGGAAGAAAAGATGGGCCCTTCAGGGTCACCCGCTCTGCAAGGATGCTTGGGTAGCTTTCCTAGGAATTGGAAAACAAAGGTTGAATCGGTGCAAACATACCTTCCATGGCAGAGATCTTCGGACAATATCTGGCCCTGGTGGAAGCTCACCCAAATTATTAATAATATGCAACATGATAACATGACTTAGCACTTTCCATCCGATTTCGATCTTATCAATTTGCTCTGGACTCAGCGCCATCCCCTTGACCCACTTGGCATTCCTGCATGCTCCAAGGACCACATAGCCACAGTGCTTTGAAGACGGCTTCTGTCAAGTCCTTCTTTGTGCACATTTATTGGAGCGCTGGAGAGACTATGGCTGTAATGCTACTTGCCTAAATGTAAGAAAGGTTTTTCACCTACATGGATCCATTCAAAGTAATTGCCGTGTATATTGCTGCACCCTGAGGGAAACACCAAAATCTATGTTGGAAATGTCGGATGCGACTCTTCGTGCAGATCTTCTCAATAGGCTTATAGATCAAAAGCTTATGGGACCTGGTTTGCAAGTTGGAATGCACCATGAGCCGGAGGGTCTACCCGAAAGAAAACTGCCCCATGGATCTTTTGCCACTTTATTTCTTATGTATCAAGCATATTGTAAAGCATCTGGGGAAGAAGCTGCTGGCCGTTCTGTCTTCTACACAGAGGGTAAACGCTGGAGGGTTTGCCTTCGTTTTCACAAAGCTTCCGCACATTCAACATGCTGGGTTTGTTCGCGGTTGAAGTCACAAATTGCTGCTGCATCTGATTCTCGCTTTGCAAAATTGGGATGTAGTTGAACTTAACAACGTTTGAATGTGTCTACTTGACTTGGATTTTGTATAGGAGCTTGAGTGGTCGCGAATCTAAGGACTTCAGAACCCATGCACAGCTTTGTGACAGCTTATTGGGTCACTATACCCAACAATGGAGGGATAGGGAGGTCTATTGGTTGGCTCGCACACGGTCCAGGACACAGCGTGACCTTCTATGTATGATAGTAGATTCTTTTGACCACCAAAAGATGATGCTGCCACGCTTTCCCAAACGAAGAACGCCCAAGTCAACAACTTACGAGACAATCAAGCGTTTCTTGATTTAGAGTATTTTGGGGGGGACTTTGCAAATTCTTTTTTTAGCCTGCGTTGGGATCTTAATGGCTTAATACTGCACGCCCAGGAACTTCAATGACCTTGACCTGCTGCATAGCACATGGATGGGGCATCTACTTCTTTTTAGCGGACGAAGGAATGGTAGGTGGTTCCAACTGGACGCTTGAGGTAGCTACCTGACTGCAAGTAAAAACACAGTGACGGAACGACAACACAATGAGAAATTGACTGGCTGTTAGGTTATGAGATCGCTGGACTGTGTTTGGGCGCATTCTCGCAGATCTGGTAAGACTTGCCCATATGAGCTACTTGCTTCAATAATGAGCCCTGACTTGAATCCTTTTGAATCCTTGACCTTCTAATTCGTTTTTTCTTCAGCCCTTGAAGCATTCAACTCCCTTTGGCATTAAGACTGTGGCTTCAAGCAGACAATGCTTGCAAAGAAGTGAGAAATTCATCCACAGGGAAGTTAGCCTGCTTGCTCACGCAAGCAGGCTACTTCTCCTGTGTGATGCAGAACCACTTAACTGTGGGGCACACGCACGAGGACGTAGGCAAATGGTTGCAACCTACTTTCACACTGTGCATTCAATTGCAGTCTTTCCTTGTTTTTTCTTTTCCCTGCAGACGCTGCGCTGGCAGTGGTGACAAGTGCGCTTAATGCCTCACCTGATCTGCAGTCCCCTCGTGATATTTGCAGGACTCACACCCTGGCCGTAAACTGTACTAATTACATTAACAACTTTCAACATTTGCTGCTGCATTCAGGACAGTCCATGATCGAGTGGCTCCACTTTTTGCTTCCTATGGCATGGAATGCGTTGTAGAGCTTGTGGACAGCGAAACTTTGCTGCATGCATGATGGGCTTGCTTGAATCTTGTTTGTTGCATTGTTGGTGAATCTCTCACTAAAATTACCTTTCCTTCTTCAATCTACTGAGATTCGGGATTGGAATGGTTTGATGCCGAACTCCGCAACTTTGTACAATGCATACAGAGACCGCAAGCCAAAAGATCCTGGAGAGCCGATGAAAGTTCCACAATCATTTACTTTCTTGAGGCGTGAAGGCCAGGTCGTTTGTGCGATTTTGTTCTTTAAATTGCTTCAGTGATGTGCTTCCTTTCTGCGCAGACCTACCTGGGCATGGTGTTGGCTTGGTCACGGAGGAAAGGGTACCAAAGCGGCTCCGGGTACTTGGCAATTCCAAAGATGTTTTTTGCCTTGTGAAACTTTCAATGAGTGATACAACTCTATGTCAAGATCCTCTTTTAGTTTATCCTGCGGGCCTTGAAGCTTCGACTACGCACTTTTGGGGACGTGTGAGTAGAACCACCAATGTTCTTCAAGCACACTTGGAGGATGATCGAAAAGATGAGCTCAAGGCTCTTTCCAAAGCCATCATGCGTGATTTTCCAACCTTGGGGAGATCGGTTACTTATTACAATAGCTTGCTGGATGACAACCGTCCGAGACAGGCTCTTCCTTGTCTTAAGTTTGTGGAGGTTGGCCCACATGCTGGTGCTCGTGTTGGCGCTGTTGAACTAGGGGAGAGGCCACCTCCACCCAAACCGCATCATTTAAAGGTGATGTTTCATAGGGGCTGAGATCCAAACCTGGGGCGATCTGGGGGCGAAAGAAAGCTGTTGATGCAAGGGTGGCACACCTACTAGCCCATATGCATGTATGATCATGTATGCATGTTGGATGATGGTTGAATATCATAATCGCTCACACCTAAGCGCCATTAGGTTTTGTGCTCACAGTTTTAGGGGTTCGCCACTTCGCTGCGCAGTGGGTGTGTGGGTCTTTTGAGTGGCCATGGAGTTTGACGCAGAGTCACCTTTGGGCCAACTATCTACGTACTTTGACACGGTCATATTCTTACTACTTTCAACTCTGATGTTTTCCATGTGTTTATCACACTTAACTTTGATCCCTGCACATGCCCCAGCTGCAAGCTGTCCTGTCAGGTGCTTGAAGCATATAATCTGGGCGATTATGTCAACAAGATCTTTCAAGACCGTGACCTGTTCCAGCGGGTGTGCAGCTTGGTCGTTTCATTGTTTTGGCACTTGGACTGGTCATTGGGTCCACCTTCCTTTCACCAAAACCGCAATAAGGTGATTGATCACTTGATTGTGGGTAGATTCGATCCAAAGTCTCTACAACGACCCACCCTGAGTCTTGTGCCGCAAACTTCACTATCAGAATTTTGGCTCCCTCTCAACTACTTCGACATTTCCCCTGGAGGTAAGAATGGCTGTCACTGGACTGAATAAAAATAAGCACTTGCTTGTTTCTGCCGATTCATGATTCTGATGATGTAGACTTGCATGCGACATTTTTTTTACAAATCCAGTGCACTAAGTCTATCCCCAGAACTCGCAGTTCAAGCTGCATTGGCGGGAGTTCCTTACTGGGTACAGGGCCACGGAGACTGTTGAATGCAAGTTTCCATGGTCTGATAGCACACGAGCACTCTTACCAAACAGCGTTGGGTTCATAGATGGACAAACAAAGATCCTCATCATGGTGTCCATTTGTGCAATGATTACGGAACTGGAAACTTGAATGTTCAAAACTTTGGGCTGCAGGGTTTTGTTTTTTTTTCCGTTTGTCTCTGCGGATTCCCACCCATGCCTCTTCCAACTGATTCTTTGCTCGCTGTGTGACGCCTAGGAATGGGTCGACCAGTTGCAAGACAAGGATGTGCAGCGTATGCTTGAGTCGTTCCGGTGGGTGAGGTGTGGATACACCTATTTCCAGAACCCAGCACACCATTTTCTTCACAGTTTGAGACTCTTAGCAGCTAAGATTCATAGCTGTGTTGGTGTTTTGATCGCAAATGGATTATATGATTCTTTCTCTATTGAGTCATGGCGTTGTTTTCTAAATCGTCAACCTTCACACCTAACTAAGAAGTGGGCCATGTAACAGCTGAGAAGACAAGCCCATCTGCGATCCAATTCTACGCGGACTTGAAGATGGCAATTGAAATTGAACGTCGGATGATGAAGGTGAGCAAACCCCTGAAAGATACTTTGCAAAAGGTGTGCGCAGAATATAACCGGATGGTCAGTCTGAAGACACACAGGATTGATTCTAATCGGAGGGCCATGGCCTACAATATGTTACATGGCTGATACAGTATGTGTATTTTATTTCTGAGTTACATGGCATCATTCCCATCATTTGTTGATGGAATACATGCTGTGCCTAATGCCAAGGCTGAGGGCGCCTCAAGAATTCCACCATCTGATTCACAAGCACTATGACTCTTACCGCCACTCTTTATCAGGAGAGGATTGGTCCCACATGATACTGCAACATTCCCTTCACATCCCCTCCTGCAGGAGTCACGCTGGACATCTTGGCCCAGGATTTCTGGGTCCCGGGCATTTACAGCCGGGCTGAAACTCCTCAATTCAATGGCAAAGATCTTTTCAGGGAGATCTTGACTACTACGGATTCCACCTGTGTTTTGTGGGCCAGTCGTGCTACACAGGACCCGGAACAGTCTTTCATATGCTTTCCATCTGATCCCTTTATTGAGTTGATTTGTTTTAACAAAAAACTGCGACTTGTATGGCGCCTATCATTTCTGTTTGGATTTGTTTTCCCATCCCCAGGACTTCATGAGGAAAGCTGGGACAGATTCAAGTCGAAAAGCCAAGGTGTGCCATCTTTACCCCTTTCAAAAAATAGATACACCTCATATCCCTTGCTCTCTTCAGGTGGGTGCTCAGTTGGATGAAGCTGGGCATCATGCTTTGCATGACATTTGCTGCCTGTGGTGCTATCTGCTGCCGCATCTTCGCTCTGAGTTTCCAGACATCACTGTCAAAAAGTATGAGGACCTCTTCGCCAAAGGGACACCTGACCATGAAAAAATGTTTGGTTTCATTTGGCTGGCGCCAAATCTGTCTTGGGGTTTGTGATTTAGTTTTCCAAAACCCCGTCACACTTTCTGATTTGCATTTGGCTTGTGCCGAATCTTGCTATCTGCACTTGGCTGGCGCCAAATCTTGTTGGGGGATTGTGATTGGTCTTAAAAAAAAACCCGTCGCAATGTTTGATTTGAGTTTGGCTGACGCCAAGTCCTTTTTTTGGCAGGGGCCCAAAAATAAGGGGAAAATCAATCAGATTCGTGAGTTGGACATCTGACCCCAAATTTGATTGGTTTCAAAAAAACCCCGTCATCTTTTTGGGATCCTGGGGGGTCATCAATCATGTTCAACCTTTGGATTTAAATCATTCATTATGATTTGCTCTTCATGGGGTATTCATGAATTGTGATGGCTTTTTCTTAAACCCCGTCAAGTTCAGGTCTTACATTCGGGGGTTTGGATGTTGATTGATTTTCTGGTAGTTTTGCCATTTCTGCAATTTTATCTTAGGATGCTGGATACGGATCTTGGAAATGTGATGCGAGCAGCTGAGCCATTTGAATGGCATCGCATCCCATTTGTGCTTGAGGCAAGTGCTCCTGGACATACATACTGGTAGGCGCTGAAACAAATTAAATATTGTAAGTATACCTGACGTGTTTGCCCCCGCACAAGAATGAATTTGTATGTTGGGGCCCACAATTCAAACTCCCGGAAATCGAGCTGATCAAATCCCATCGTGATGTAACTCATCAAAAGTGCTTCATTAAAAATATCAGCTATATCAGCTTCAGATTCTTTTCGCATTCCAGATTCAAATAGAATTCCTTCCCTTGACTAAATGGTTTTCACCCACTTTTTGAACACGTTTGCAGGTGAAGGGGCAAGCTGTCCAGGAATTTGTGGCTGAGTCCCAGGATCGAACCCGCAATGCGTTAGCTAAGTCCAACCAAGCTGCGCTACGTGCTTGGAATGAGCAGCTGGCAAATGATCAAGGGCTGTTCCAGCAATATTTGATTGCGCGACTTGACTGCCCTTATTTTTCATTCAGTCCAACCTTTTTTCATTGAGTTACCCCTTCCTCCTTGTCAATGTTATCACCCAAAAACCAAACCACCACAAACCCGTCGGAAGAAACATATATATCCTTTCCATCAGGGGGATATACTCTCAGGCTCACCCAAAATAGATTCTTCTGGGGTTCCATGCTGGTGTTTGAAGATGATATCTTGCTTGGTGCTTGTGCCTGTGAAGGCAAGAGAAAGTCTCCGCCAAAACCCGGGGCAAGCTGGTTCGCCAGCTTGAGGAGCTTTGGGATGGATGGTGATGAGTGGTGAAACTGTTTTGGAGCCTTTACGGTGGCATAGTAAACATCATTGTTGAGTTGTTTACTAAATACTTAGAGTCAACTCCGAAAACGCCTGAGTCAGCTCCACTGATTTCTTGTTTATCTATTTGATCAGATTAGAACCATCAGTGAATCATCTCTTCTTTCTGTTGTCCCCCTGCTTTTGAGACAACACCCCTGCGTTTTCCAGGAACAACACCAACGGGCATGGCAATGCGTCAACGAGTACTTGACCAACACCCTCAAATTCTTCGCAGGGAAATCTAATGATGCAGTGAGTACTATCATGCCCGATCTGCATGGATGGATAGATGAATGCTTGAATGATATATGTGAAGTACGAGATGCTGGTGATCACGGGATCATTATCTGGATCAACCTGCCATCCTGCGGGATTTTGAGTGCCCCCAGGCTGGATTGGATACTGAGCTATGTTTCCAATACTCTGCAGAAATTCAAGCACAATGGAATGGCGATCATCATCCATGCAAATCGAGCTGCTCAAGTTGGAGGGAGCGGGATTTCCACATTTACATGCTCGTCCAACCAAGTACTTTACATAATTGAAATCTACATAAATGACAGCCATATTAAAATCTACATAAATGACAGCCATACCAGTCCAGCCGAATTGAAATCTACATAATTGGGCTTTGCATTTTTGTGGAAAATAAGATGTACATTCTTTCTTGCTTACTTACAGCTGCAAAAAGCTCTATCAACTAACAGTTTTGTAGAATAGATAAAGAATGGTTTCATCTCCAGTCCAAACCTGAGCCATTGCGAATTGCCCAGGAGCCCGACTGATGAGAAGAAGATCACCAAGCAGGAATCCAAGTCGGAGGTGAAGGAACCTTGCAAAAAAGAGGTGGACGATGATGATGATGAGGAGGATGGTGACCCAAATGAATCAAAAACTGAAGATGCAGAGGTGCGAGATGTTCGCTACAAACTGGAGAACCCCAACTGCAATTTAATCTATATAGGAAGCTGTATATATCTGAATCTGAATCGCTTAGGGTGGCAGTGTGATATTTGGACTTAGTAAACGCTTGATTGGACCCATGGTGTGTCTCCTGAATAGCACCCCACATGCATTTAAGGAAAGAACTATCTCTCAAGGAGCGGAATCTCTTTGTTCGGCCACTGACATGGGTTTTTGATCCCGAATCTTGGCTAAAACTTTCTGCTTCATCCAGTTTGCTTATGGTGTGGAATATCAACATGATCATGACACCAGTCAGGATTTAGACATTTAATAATTATATAGTCTAGCTTTGGGTTCATATCCAAACAGCTGATCTTCAGGAAACTGTCTACGGCAAGCGGGATGGCGTTATTGGAGGGGTGGCCGTTGTCAGCAAGGCTGACAAAGGCAATGTTTTCAGGCGGAGTGCAGCATTCAAAACAGGAGTCGTCCATTCAGTGGGTATGCTCCCACGATCCCAAATGGTCAAACTTGATGTGCCTGGTCAGTGTCTGGCAATTCAAGTTTTTTTCTATAGTTTGGAAATTGAAACTCTAAGTTAATATAATTATCAATGGTCCAGATTTGCCATCTTTTTGCCATCTAAATCGCTAAAGGTAATGGCCAAATCTTTCTGTGTCACTCCACCTATAGGTGCCTACCTCCAAGCCGCACATGGGCCGTGCGCTGACCGACGTGCAAGAATTAAAGCAGGACTGGTTTGGGGATGGTGGGTCAAATCATCTTACATTCATGGTGCCGAATAATTTTTGTGATGTATTCAAACATAATTTGGAAAGTTGGCCACCAACTGATATGTGTGTCTTGCAGGTTGCTGGAGGTACCGACATCATTCGCAAGACCATTGCCGCGTTCTCCCCACAGAACATGGACACCAAAGTGGTGATTGATGCAATTTCTTTTGACGGATGGCCAGCCCTAGCGTGTCTTGAGGACTGTCAATATTCAAGCTTACATACTTTCTGATTCAGTTCGTCAATTTGAGAGATACCTCATCAAGTTAAGTCTTTTTGTTTCTTTGTTAGACCAATACTTCACCCCTTTGCGCCCCAACAGGAGAACACGTTGGGTGGCCGATTTCTGTGCGCCTCTGTGGTGCTGGATGTTCAAGTTGAGCCGATCTCCAAGCACCTGGCGCATGCTGTCTATGACAAATCACGTTCTGGAGCGCTTGAGCTTCAAGGGTTCCCCAATTTCGATCCTTTGGTTCAATCCCTACGTGCTGGTGTACCGATGACAGACCCACCACAGTACCAGGTATGTGCTCCTGTCCCTTGACCAGTTATTCTTTTTTTGAAGTGCTAAAAAACCATCATTGTATATCATTGTTGTTGAACAGCTTCAGTAGGACATACTTGCGTGCGCAATTCTCAGGCTGAAGGTGGCAAACTGGCAGTGCTACAAGTGTTTGCCCAAAAGTTTCTTGATGATGAGCAAACCCGTGATGTTGCTACAGAATGCATAGAAGAGCACAACCGGCGTTTCAACCCTAATGGAGACTTCCTCAAAGCTGATTCAGAGACCCTCAGCCCAAAAAAGTAACAGAACAAAATCTGAACCAAGTCTCTTTGAAGCTTCTAAAAATTCAAAAATCAAAAACCTGAATGCACAGTTGTACTTTGCATCATGTTGGTGAGGACTGGTGTGTCTGCTGCAGATCAGGAAGCGGTCGAGCCTTCAAGCAAGAAAATCAAAGTCGAAGATGCAGATATTTGCAAAGAGGCTGACATCTCCAACCTGCAGCAACCGTAGCTTAATTGAAGGGTCATCACATACTCAAGGGTCTGGGGCTAGAGATCAGTCTATTAATCCGCTGGTAGGTGATTAGCGAATCAAATATGCATACCTCTTCTGAACCTTGGGCACCATATCCATGAAACTCAACTTTGATGTGTAGTCACCATGTGGCTAGTGAGGTTGAAGTTCAATCTCAACAACAGTGCTGAACTGCTGACCTGTGGTGATGGAAGTGCTGTCTATCTAGTCAGCAAGGGGAAATGCTCTTATGTGGCACATCGTGAGCTGCCACTTGCTTGCATCTGAATTGCCAACATCCTTGCCTCTGCATTGACCAGGCTGTTGAATAGTTGCTGAAGAGTGCTGAGGTTTTCCTTCGGCAGTGGCGAGTGGAGGGAAGCCTCTGCTTCTCGGCTTCAGGGGTTTGATAGATGATCAAAACTATATCAAAACCTCTTGTTTGAGAAGCTTTTCAGGGGTTACAGTTACATTGTAACCAAATCTGGTCCTGGTAACATGGTACGTACAAGTAGCATGGGGTGTAAGGAAAACCGACACGCCACTAAGGAGGCTACTGAGCTGATGAGGGAATGCCCTGATGGACGTTGGTTCAACTTTGTGATGGCTTTTGATTCTGTGCTTATCCTGGAGAAGAAAGGGATCCCTGAGCATTTACTCCAGCTCAACGTCCTGGACCGACCTTCATTTCTGAGGAAAGTTCTAGCAGAACTGGAAGATATGGGTGAGGCCATTAACATTAGGTTCAAAACAAAGTTGCATTCACCCAACAACTGGTACACTGAAAATGTGACATTTATTTCTTTCAACCTGATTTCCCGGGGGTGGGCTGCTGCAGGTGGCCGTCAAGATCTCTCACCACAGCATCGGAGCAAATGCACCGGCTCCAACAGTTGACAAACCCCTTGTGTTTGTGCTCGATGAACCCAAGGAAGAAAATGAAGGAAAGAAACGTGGGAAAAAAAACAAAAACACTTTCCAGCCATCGATCAAAAACTTTGGTTCGAGGGTCAACATCAACAAGTTCAAGTCGGGTTCAAAGATGATTTTGGCGTGGCGCTGCAGGTTTGGGTCTTTTGAAAAACCTTCTGAACCACAAAATCGTCAAGTAAGTTCAATTTCAAGATGCTATGTTCCAAAAGTCCGATTTTTTTCAATATTATGATTGAACTCACCATGCATCTTGCAAAATCACGACGAGAGTTCAAATCTTTCACGAATGTTAGCATAATGTTAGCCTTGACCCCTGAGGTTGGAAGCTGTGGACAATGGTAAGAAGCTTGTCCCCATCCGGCCAACCGCATGCCTGACTGGTGGGTTGGATCTCGATGACACCACCAATGTTCGCCTGCTGTGAGCTGTGGCATCGCCGTCTCTTAGGGACGTTATATGTGGGTCTGGTGTGATTATTTTTTTGACCTCATCCAATTCAAGTAAGTAGAATCATGTTGAACAGATTTATGTTAGCAATTATGTTGTGACTGGCCCACGCATGTGCTGCAGTTCCGTATGGATGGTTTTTGCTTCTGAAAACACATTCTCCATGAATGGGTTTGCCTCTGGGTATTTTCCAATGACAAAACGATGTACTCAATGTGTGTTTATTTCCCATCGTAAACATTTTCTGAATATGAATCAATTATAACTGCTGTTTTGAATTTCCTCAGGGGGCATCTCAATGTGTCACATTGATCCATATGAGGTTTGAAACGCGACAAAGATTGTCCAGAGTGTAAAACGCGGGATTCATGCATCATGGTGCCCATGTCCCAGTTGGTCCCAGTTGCAGTCAACATGAATCCGTTTTCTTGACACAAATCTGTTTTGATTGGAAACATCTGTTGTATTTTTGAGTGGGTTCAAGGACAATTCGGGGGAATAGGGCCCCCTGTATCTCATCTGTTGGCATGGCGGATAGCGACTCTGATGATTTGCGGGCGGTCACACCAAAAGCAAGTTTTACACCCCCGGATACTTGGATTGAGCTAAAGGTATAAAGGATGTCCATTCTCTTTATGTGCCACGTGTTTGTCATTGTTTTTCTTTCCTATCCATTGGGATTGCCCATTTTTCCATTAAGTAGTTCCAGCCCTATGCCGTACCAACATGTGGTGAGGCCTTTAATTTGGAGTCCCTGCTGCAAACTCACCCGGTTGCGAAGCGTGCCTCGGCACCTGCTTCGTCTTCTGGCCGTGGACCTGCACCGGTGCCATTTCCCAAGCCAATTTGCGCACCTGACCGCAGCTTGGTTTCAGATTCAATCAGTTCATCATTTGAGTGGAAAGAACAACATGACATGACAGTATGATGATTAAAATCATTGACTCATCGATCTCATCGGAAATTGACCACAGGTTTTCAATAAGGAGCAATAGGATGATATTTGCCGGGTATATATCATAATATGGAAAATACAGTATGTGCAATGTGCATTACGAGTATTTTATTATCATACTAATTTCTCTGTATGGGGATTGCCATTTCATCTTAGGCCCTTTCAGTGCTAGTGCTTCTGGTGGTGACTATCTACCCCCGAGAGTTTCTACCTCAGAAGAGTCATCGCCTGAAAACCCAGATGCCAAAAAAACCAAGCAGGAAATTCCCAAGAAACGTCCAGCTACAAAAGCTAAAGCTACAGCTGCTAAGCATAAACCTTCTAAGAAAAAGAAGGGTGGTTGTGATGAAGATGGGGAAGAAGACTCACCCAATGAGCATCATGTGCCACTTGGCAGTGGCCCGCCTGATGGTGATGATGATGATGCTGACGGTGGTTCGGAGTTGGATGGCCTCGATCAGTTGCTGAAAAGGGATGATGATGAAACAGGTGAGAAACCAAAGAAACGTCCTTCGAGAAATACTCCGAAGTCAATGAAAAAACCCTCGACTAAGAAGAAGGCCGGGTTGTGCCTTCATAGAATTTGTGATGTGTTTTGCAAAAAAAAACATGTTTTTTGAACTGCTAGTTTGAACCTGGTTAATGACAACAAGTCTTGACTACTGTATATTGCCCGCTGTTTCAGGAGGATGAGTTGCCCTTTGAGTATGACATCAATGGACTTGCTACTACACCTGTGGAAAGGCCAGGCATTCTTGGGCATAGGTTTGGGAAAGTCCTTTTAGTAGCAGAATCCCACAATCTGAGATTTTGCACATCTATTATGAGTCTATCCTACTAGCATAACATTTCTTCCTGAAATTCCAACATGTCCTGTTCTCCAAACATGATTCTTGACTTCAGGGCGCCGGGCTCATCTGAGAAGGATGAGATGATGACAGGAAGCAACCTGCTTGATTTTGCCGCGATGGAGCCCATGATGTTTCTTTGATGGAGTTAGATGGGCATGAGTCATACCACATCAATAATCCTATTTGAATATTCTTGATTCTTCCCTTGTCCATTTAAATGTGCTACCACATCTGTCTGAGGTACCAACCATATGGTTGTGGTGATAGTTTGGAACAGTTGGGCAAGGAGCTTGACAACATTGAATCATGCAAAAGCCCCAGCCATAATGGGGATTGTGGCCAAACCGAGATAGATCCTTTGACGCCTATCCTACCTGACAACCAATTGGGGATGGAGGATTTCGAAGACACACCCCGAAGTGTCGATGATGTTGCTTATGCTGGTGAATCTCCATGTACCGCCATTGTCCTTTACACTGGCCCTCCATCTACCAGCCCTCCTCCTGAATCTTGGTTTGTAATGCTCATCGCAAATTTGTGGCATGCGCAGTGAAGAGAATGATGTTCAAAAACCAACCCTTGCCCATGCAGACTTATCCCCGCTCGTGCCTTCTGAGGAGCCGGAGGCCATCTTTCATGGTGAAGCCATGGCTTGAATTCTGCCCATTTGGCCACCCACACCAGGTGACCAAATGGGCAGAATTCCTGCCATGGCCTTACAGCTATGCAGTAAACAAATCAGTAAACGATACTCTCGGATTTGATTAATAGTCATTGAAACCAGCAGTGAGTTTACATTACAAATATCCTGTTGCAGGCTGAGATGACTGAATTGGAGAAGGCCAGTATTGTCACATTCTGCTAAAGGTTTCTGTGAATTGGTTGGAACACTGTGTCTTGCAGTACCATGTTTTGCAGGCAGTGTTTTCTCATCATTGTCTTGTCAGGCCATGCACAATGCCAGACTTGAACAACAACGTCAAGAAGATCGTGAGATCGCTGCTGTGCTGGAAAGGGTGTCTTGGTGTAAGTCTGCCCCGATGTTCTGCAAGCTCTGTTTTGGCAGATTATTTTTTTTGAATTTGAATGTTTCAGTCTTAGGCCTCAAAGAGGAAATGCAATCCTCCTGGTTCACAGAAATCATTGAGCAAACGCGGGGCCGCAAAGGCCAAGGCGAAGGCGAAGGCGAAAGCAAAAGCAAAAGCTTTTGGAAAAGTTGGTAAAGGGAAAGTGGGAAAGTTGGGAAAGGACAAACAAAATCCCAAAGCTAGTGGAAAAGGTGGGAAAAAGAACAACAAAGAGAAGAGCAAAGTTAGCCCGAAGAGAAAGATTGAAACGGACAAAGTGCTCAAAAAGATGCATAGCGTTCCTTGTTCGCAAATACATCCAAGTATCAAATTAACTAGTTTAGCAGCAACTTGAGCACAATTGTTAGTTCAATAGAACACTATCTAAATACTTGGTGCACCATTCCTGGGGTGTAGTTTAGCGCCCTCTTCTTCTTAGGTTTACAGCAATGAATGGCATGCAGCCAAGAAGAATGGCAAGCAGCCCAAAGAGTGCAGTAAAGCAGCAAGGGATGCCAGGATGAGGTTCCTAACCTGCACAACCATCTTTTTCAATCATGCAATTCAATGTCATCATGTCATCAATGCTACAAAAAGTTTACATCATATTTGGCTGCCTGTGTCCCAAATATATATCTTACATCTGAGGTGGGTGATCACTGAAGGACCTCGCGATTCCAAAGCGGTACAGGATTTTATGAAGAAGTATGTTTGGTCCAGCGGATGAAATGGCAAAAGACCATTATGTCATGTCATGACAAGATCGCAAAAGGGGTGCGAGTGCAAAAAAAACTGAGCTGCTGCTAGCAATGTGCAAAGTACCAGTTTGAAATTGGAACAGTTCTGATTAGCACCGCACTGGTTTAAGTGCTGGTCATCATTTCCACCATCATCTGTCGGTGAAAGTCCGACACATCAGAACCATGCATAGCACCTGTACCACCACGAAGCTTGGAGGCCAGAGCATGTATGTGATCAGGTGGGAGTTGAAAGCGGTGGAGAAGTCCGGCAATACACTCATCACTGCCATTGAATCCATGGGCAAGTTCCCTGACAACAGAATAATAGGCTGATTGAATGTCCAAGAAAATGACTACACAGCTACGATGAGTATCCTTGGCGATTTTGCAATACTGGCGGAGAAGCATACCAGCTTGTCCAACGTTCGCTTCTGGACGTGCCGAGAAGTATTGCTCTCCTGTAAAGTCATAGTAAGCGCCAAGACAAGCCTCTCTATAGCTGGAGCGCACAGCTTTGCCCAACACACTAGTCAGCATGATGCCACGATGTGACTTGGGGTCATTTTGTGGTCCCTTCCCCTTGTACATTGCCGTTAGCAATCCTCCCTTGAATTCCAAGGGTTCTTGACATAGGACTCCTTGCTTCAG